>Ga0307509_10001326_pt1 | contig 41953 bp, 62 predicted proteins | sample 10_EM_MG_FD_202245 | JGI IMG/M metagenome (GOLD analysis project Ga0307509, IMG submission 202245) | Populus trichocarpa ectomycorrhiza microbial communities from riparian zone in the Pacific Northwest, United States - 10_EM | ecosystem: Host-associated > Plants > Roots > Unclassified | place...
GAGATCGGATGAATTCCGGGTACCAGGAATCATGGAAATATGATCTCAGGCACCACTCTTGAAATACATACTTGACAACTTGCCAGGGTCTAATCAGGTGCGAGGTTTATGAAAGCTCAGGAAAAAGTAAAAAGTATGGATAAGTGAAATAAGCTATGGATGAAAAATAAGTCCGAGAAAAGTGCGGGAAAGTGAAAAAGTGATCGGGACGTTTGCTGATGACTAACTGCATGGCCAAATTTTGTTGAGGGCCGGGTGGACCACCACCATGAGTTCGCCTCCGATGCGAGAGCACAATTTCAAGCAGGTCCCCACGAACCCAATATGTAGCAGCGATTATGGACAAACCCCAACGACCTCGTGTTGGGGTGTTGCACACATTGCGTAGCTGACGGCATGGGTGGAGGGATGTGATACCATATACGATGTACCCGTGGTGTGAGGACCCGCTGGAGAGGTGAAAGTACGGAAGGGAGAGACGCCATACCGATACCGCTTTCTCTAACCAAACGGCAGCGTGGGAAGACCACACTTCCCTTTTCTTTTAGATTAGATTCTTTTAGATTCTTCTAGACAATGTAAACCTCCGTCAGGGTTCTGGCCCCCCCTCGGACGCTGCCCACGACGTCCTCATCTGTGAGGACCCATTTCGACGTTGCCCGAAAACGGCGTTCATGTCATCACATCGAGCATATCGAGGAATCTTCCGTTGTGCGGGGAACGAAGGGTTCAACAACCGAGTTCAATAAGTCTAGCTGCAAAGCTGCCTTGGATCTGATCATAAACACGTTGGATGCCCGATCTTTCTGGGGTTCTACAGTGCGAATAAGAAGCCGCCCCTTCTACATACACCCTCCAACTGAGTCAAACAACGGTGAGAGCTGAAGCGGGCACCTTGACCTGGAGGGCTGGCCATCGAGGAGCCGTTCGGTCTTTCGTGGCAGTACGACGAGCCGTCAACGGAGGCGTCCCGTGTCAACCACAGACATTACAGACATCCCAGACATTGTCTGAGGTCGGTAGGGTACGGAACTGAACAGCAGCTGGGTAAGGTGACAGTAAGGTGAACGGAGCGGGGAAAACTGGGAGCGATTAATACAGGTCGAATGAACTGTCGCGCTCTCGCCGCCGTTGACGCCTCTCATTCTTCTTCCGGTCTTTTATGTCGTTCTCGAGTTTTTCGTAGCTGTGCCTGATCTTTTGGCCGCCCGTGTTGACCCCACGCTTCCCAATATCATTCCCTTTCTCGACTGCGGAACCTTCGGCTCGTGGTCGGTACCTCTCGACCTCCTTGTTTTTTGATGAGTGAGGAAAGATATCGCCCCAACCAGACTTCCTTGCGTCGTAATACACCTGTTTTCCCTGCGACTTGGGGATAGTCAGGCGCATGATTTTGCCTGAGCGAGAACGGTAAGTGCATGGGGAGACATGGGGTTGGGAGACGTCCTACCGCCCGGTGTACAAGAGTCAAGGATGATGTGTCCACTGCGTTTAAGGGGAGGGAAAACAAGACGCGGCCAGTGATACGCGTGCTTCCGAAGAGACCCCTCGATGTCCTCCAGGGAGTCCTGTTGTTCCACGGCAATATCCGTAGCTTGGATACCCTCCTCCTGCGATCGGATACGTTTTTCGTTTGCGTGGGTATCTGGGTATAATACCAGCGCAGACCTCCTCACGTCCTGTTGAACCTCCTCAAAGGAAATGGGGCCCATCCTTCCCACAGTGCGAGAATTAGAATCGAATGGAGGTCTGGACCCACGCCGAATCACAACATAGCAGTATCCAACATCTTCGTGGCCAACCCCTGAATGTTTGGTCTTGCGAACAAACTCCGGTCGTTGCAGCCGTTGTTCGAATCCGCATAGTAGGCGATTGTCTCCTGGATGATATAGTGGGCAAGCACCGTCGTGTGGACACTGGCTTGAATCAGAGGGGAACGTCGTGGTTCTCAAGGCCATGGACTTACCGGTGCGACAACGTGGCAACCTCGAATATCCCAATCAGCCGTTTCTGGGTCTTCCACCTCTCTCGCCCCCATGTCAAGCAGGAACTGTCTGGCTTTAGCGACACACTCAAATCCAGCTGGTGTTTTGTGGTCGATTATAACCTACGTTGGATCGTTAGTGGATTGTCCATGCATGTAAACTTTGCCTGAACCGCGTACCATGGTGTGAGCACCGCTCTCCCACATCTCTTTAACGAGAGCCCTACGAGACGAAGGTGTGGGTATCGATGAAAGGGAGAATGCAGAGAGTGCCATGACGTCCTGCGCCTGAGACCGAGAGATCCGATCGTCTGCTTGGAACGACTTCTGCCAGGATACGACCATATCGTTACGCCTGACGTCTACACATCACATATGAGAACGTGCAGCACGGGAGAGCGAAAAGCTTACTCTGGAGCAGACGCTTTGCGATCGCGACGAGACCCTCTCTTTTGTCAATCCCTAAATAACTCTGGATCTTCGAGCCTCCAAGGGACAGAGTTTCCATATCGGTTCCATGGGTCGCCTGAAAGCTGTACGCCGACGCCCTGTAATGCGGGATCAGTGGTGGTGTGCGCACGAAAGGGCGTTCACCAACCAAAGGCCACTTCCCGTACCGGCACCCCAATCGATTACCCTCTCGACCTGCCATTCTGGACCAAGTCGTTGCTTAACGTGGTCTAGGACAGAATAAATGGCCGAGAAGTGCGCTGGGAGGGCGACCGAGGCGAACGCGGTCCCATCCCTCTCTGAATGACGATATGCCTGCTTGTGGGACTTGTATTTCACGTCATACTGGGAGTCCCACTTAGACTGGTCAAGAACGTCTGTGGTTCCGAATATACGCTTCGCGTCAACATGGAGCATGGATTTGTCAGAACCTAGAGGGGCTTTGAGTCCACCGGCATGGTAGAATAAAAGTATAAACGCACTTTCAATCAGACGGGTGACAGATTCCTGTAGTTGGTCGGGGAGCACAACTGCACCGACCTTCCTACTTCCAAACTCCGCAGCGGGCGACTTGCGCGACCCCCTGGAACCGAGCTCTTCCTCTTCTATCCAGCTGGTAGACGTGATGCCCTCCTGCTCGATGAGCTCCATATGACGGTGACTGGGTGACTCCTCCTTAGGATAATGAGCGTTGAACTTGTGAGCCATGGCCATATCCGCATTCCTGAGCAGATTTTGGAGGGCCGGGTCCAGGTCCAATGGCGCGTTCGGCATTTGAGACCGCCAGCGTGAACTCGAATGAAATCCCGAAACATTCCCAACCAGACCGCGAGATACGCCCCGCAGCACCACGCTGCGGCCGCATTGAGATTGAAGCATGGAAGTTGAACGAGCGCGTATGTCTAACGACGGAGGGCGGGGTCGTGGCGGAAAACAGACGCGACCGGATTTGAGATCTGGGAAACGTGACCAAGATCAATCTCTCAACCGACGGCAATGGCCTCCAGGAAGGCGGAAACCGACCAAGAGCGCGAATCTGGGGTTGTCGATAACAGGCCGACGAAACGGGCTCGCGTCGAGGACGAGGATGCTTTAGACAACGAAGAGGAGGATCAGAACGCCCCAAGGGTCGCACCACAAGCATCCGACCTCTATCTTGACACCGTGCGTCACAGCTATTCCACCTGCACATATTCTCATGCGTATCTTTGTAGATAAACCGTGCCAAATTAGACTTTGACTTTGAGAAAGTCTGTTCCGTCTCTCTGTCTAACATCAATACCTATGGGTGTCTCGTATGCGGAAAATACTTCCAGGGACGGGGTCGAAGTTCATATGCCTATGCTCATTCGATCCACGAAGATCACCACGTCTTTATTAACCTCCAAACCACTAAGGTGGGTTATGACGAGGATCGACCACTGTCTCTGAAGCACTTAGACTCACCCTAGGTTTATGTTCTCCCAGACGGATACCCCGTTAATGACCCATCGCTAGAAGACATCGCATACGTTTTATCCCCAAAATTCTCGAAGACATACGTGGACCAACTTTCCTCCGAGTCTGCGCCACTCAAAACCTCTTACGATCTTGCCCAAAATCCGTACCTCCCCGGATTCATCGGCCTCAACAACATCAAGAAGAACGACCACATGAACGTTATAATTCACGCCCTGCTTCACGTTTCGCCGTTGCGCGATTACCTGTTGCTCGGCAGTTTTAAAGGAAAGGAGACCGAACTGGTGAAACGGTTTGCGGCATTGGCGAAGAAGCTGTGGAACCCTCGATTGTTCAAGGGTCAAGTCAGCCCTCATGAATTCCTCCAAGAGGTCGGAAGGGAGAGCACTGGCAAATTCACCTTGGAGAAGCAGGGCGATCCTGCGGAGTTCCTCGGTTGGTTGTTGAACACCCTCCACCGCCACATGGGCGGAACGAAGAAAAAGAATAGCAGTAAGTTATCTCATACTATACGGCCGCCCGTGAGCTTAAACAATTCCAGGTATCATATTTTCCACGTTCCAAGGGCACCTCCGTCAAGAGCAACAACAAATCGTCGTCCGCCCCGACACCGAACCAAACAAAAAGCCCCAGTTTGACATCGACAGAGGTGAGGGCTGGACAACGAGACCGGTTGACACCGTTAACTCCCGGCATTAGAGATGAGAACTACCGCCTCCCCGTTCCTATTCTTGGCCATCGATCTTCCACCCCCGCCCTTGTTCCAGGACGCCGTGGAAAAGAACATCATCCCCCAAGTGTCAATCTATTCCATTCTCGCGAAGTTTGACGGTGTGACCGCCCAGGTGAGCCGTGCCTCCATTCGTTACATGTGACCAACACCTTTCAGGAAAACGCAGGCACGTTGAGACGATACAAGTGTCAACAGCTCCCACCGTATATCATCCTCAACTTCAAGCGGTTCACCAAGAATATATTTGTGGAAGAAAAGAATCCAACGATCGTCAACTTTCCGCTCCGCGGGCTCGACTTCCGGGAATGTACGTGTTCAAGTACCCGTCGCATCGGCGCCCACTCACCCCGGCCCTGGCGTGCTAGATCTGGACGCCCCGCCGAACCATCCGCCTACTGTATACGATCTCGTCGCCAACGTCACTCATGAATCCACAGCTGGAACGACGCGAGATAAAGAAAACACAGTTTACAAAGTGCACCTCCGAGCTGGTGGAACGGACGATGATTGGTACCAAATCCAGGACCTTATCGTCGAAAAGACCAGGAAGGAAATGATCTTCCTTGGAGAAACTGTGCTGCAGGTGGGGCGCCTCGTGTTCACCCGTTGCTTCCTCGCTCACATTCCCCTAGGTCTGGGAACGAAGAAGCGTGTCTTTGAGAGGAGAGATGGAGGTTGATAGGTAGTAGATTACACGCCCGGTTGAACAATTGTCAACATGCTGCCGAGATGTCCACATGGAATCGAATCCGCCTACGCCGCTCCCTGTGTTGACCCCTTGAGTTCCCCTGGTGAGGAGTCTTGGTTCTTTGATACCGGCTCCTGCTTGGCAACGGGTGGCCTAGGTGAGACATTGTTAGTTCCCGTCCGCAAACCCATCAGAGGCTGCTTGGAAACGCCTACATGGCAGATAAGCTCCCGTCGAGCATTGGCTTGAATATCCAGACTCCGGACACGATCCCTGGACGTTACACGCGTAAACAACGGTTATCGGAACAACGCCAAACATGCCATACCTGTGAGAGCAGCCACGACCATCGGGCCGGAAACGCGTCGAAACATGGTGGCGGGCGGGTGAAAGAAGGTTATGTGACCGGGGGATGGCGTTTGCTGATCCCGCCGTCGCGGTCGACACCGAAAGGAGCAAAGGATTCCCGATTTTGGCGCTTCCATTTTTGCACAAACACTGGCAAACACGCCTTCGCTTGACTTCGCGGGTGCAACTTAGTGGGGGTTGACGGTACGATGGGTTATGGTTGGTGGTTACATTAGGATTAGATAGGCTAATGCGGATTGTCTCGAACGGCGTCCCCGCATCCGTTGCCGTCGCCTCCCTCACGCCCCGTCATACCGGCACACCGAGTTGGATAAGTGCCCGTCGCGCCGCTTCCTCTTTCGCCGCCATCTTCTGGGAAGCTGAAGCCGATCCGTAGGGCTGACCGCGAACTACACGCGAATGTGTTGGTAAACAGTACTCAATAAATAGAGACACCCACTCTTACACACCACGGACCATGTCAATGAGTGAGGGGGCCCGGAGGCCGACTCTTCCCAACTTAGGGTGTTGGATTGGTTGCCTCCGATTCCTTGCAGGTCTGTAGAACGAACCGTTAAAACGTTGTCACCACGGAGTCACGACGACTGACAATTATTCAAGGCCATAACGTACCCTGTGTGTGCAGCGAATGTCAGCATCCCGGGGACCTCAGAGGAACAGAGAGGGAATGAGGGCATACGTGCGGACATTGTCTGCCGTGTATCTGGTTTGATAGCCCTCTGGATTTCCGTAGTCGGATTCACCGGTGGGGGACGACCAATGTTTTATGCCTGCTTATATGTCTCACAAGCGACTAAAAACCCGAGATAGCCAGAATGGAAATCACAACCCTGACATCACAGCAGGGTCGTAAACTGAAGGGAGAACGCTCCGGTCCGGTCCTGGGCTCTCCAAGAGTGAAGCAGACCCACCGGCCCGAAACCGAGGGGATTCAAAACCCGCGGTACCGGTGGTTCGTGCGTAGCCGCTCCCGATATGGGGTGCGGTGATGGAGTCCAGGGGGCCCGGATTCGTGTGATGCATGTGGATGGGGCGGGGAGACAGGCACGGCACCGGATGTCCTTGGACATCCCAGGGACTCCTCAAGATCGAAGGACTCGCTAGCGAAGGGGTCCTACGCCGCCACGGTGTATGGGCAAGAAAGTAGCAGCCCAAGGGGGGACGTTCGGGACAAGGCCTGGGGCCAGGCGCGAATGGCGTTAGTGCAGTATCGGGTTTCCCGAGACCCTGCCACTGCAACCTTCTTCGCGGCGAGCGCTACGGAATGGCGCTCGACAATAGTAGGGTACTGGGTCTGGTCGATGGCGAGGTTCCATCAGATGGAGCATGGAACGTCCCGCCTTTGCCTACTCGCCTCCGGTGTGCGAACCTGATCTGGTTGTCCGTCCATCATATAGCAGCGGGCCACAATAATCGCGTGCCGACTTAGACGATGATGACGATGCGTGCGGCACAATATAAATACCAAGGAGTGGAGAATATACACAAACATCTGCGAGAACGGTGGGGAAGTGGGTAGATAGATAAGGAACAACCAGATGCTACATCCTGAAACGGTGTCGAGGTGGAAAGGGAGCCGAATGCCGGTGACCAAAACATACCAGGGACGCGCTTGCACAGTTTACGGTGCCGCGGAATCAGCCCCTTTGGACCTCTTGAGCGAAGCGAACGCATTCTCAGCGGCAGCCTCCCTAGCGAGGCGCTTCTTTGAGCTGGATCCCGTACCCACTGCGACGCCATCCACTGTCGGAGGTCAAGCGTCAGCCAGACCATCGCCAGCCCATCCTAGAATACCCCTTACATTTACAGGTCGAAGTCCATACGACCTCGTGGTTCGGACCACTCGGCTGGTCGTCCCAGCTCAAGGACTGTTGCTGCCCGATGCTTTGCAAATCTATGAGGTCAGAAATTAATAGATCAGGCATGTGCAACATCCGTCGGCGGTGAGACCCACAGGTATTAAGCTCATTACGTGCTAAATGAGCAGCGTAAGCGGGTAGAAATATGATAAGCCAAAGGCTGGGTGCGTACCGGTCATCGTTATGTACAGCGAGGGTGTGTTGTGTTGAACGGTTCAGTTGCACCTGGGACACTTATACCCATAGGTACATGGAAGTTTTAACAGTTTATTTCTGAGAAACGGACGAGACGCAGTAAACCATGAAGGCAACACTCCAGGCCCAGAGAGCTCCCTTAGGTGTGGCTCACCGTGGAGCTCGGGCTCGACAGGTGAAGCTGAGGCTGTCTGGGATGAGAAAGATTAATCCTGCGCAAACACCAGCTCGCTGTTGGTTATTGAATCCTCGCCGAGGGGGTATGGTGAATGGATCGCGGAATTCCCCTACAAGTCAGCGATGGCTCAAAAGAAAGGGTATCTCGACGTTGGAGAACACATTCGAGGTCGATCTGCGGGATGTCAGCTCGTTACTGCAGTGAGGGTTTCTTGACAATTACGATCGGAACGGGACCACACAACGCAAGTCGGAGACATTAATCCCCGGCGGAGCCTTTACGATGCCTAAGATTAGGGATCAGGGATGCTCCGGAAAGGCAGGAACATGGACTAGGCATCCACGCGGACGGTACCGCACCAAGTTCCTGACGACGGAGGGTCGAATAGGAAACAAAAGGGCGGTGCGGGTTGGTTTGGTCCTGCAGAGAAGTGCGTGTTTGTTGACGGAGATACCAAATGGAGCCACGACTCTGGGTGGTGACAGGAACGCGCCAGGGCCATGCTTGCTTCGCTCCTGACGAGACGTTGCAAGTGTACCAACGCCTAGACCGGCCGCTAGGGGTGCGGGGGTCTTTCCCGCGAAGCGGTGCTTGTAGCGATAGGGTGACGGGTACCAGGGTATCCGAGCACCATCGTGAAGGGAGACCTGCTCACAAACGTGCCCAGGATGCAAGTGAAACAGACACGATAAGAGTCGCTTGAAGTCTGCGCAGGCTTGTGACTGTTACATTCTACCCGAGGTGGTTAGCGAGATTAACAGTTGGGACGTGTGGAGCCTGACCCTGTCCTCGACGCGTTTGATGGTTGGTCTAGCGGATCAAGCCTGGCGGAAAGTGATATAGGATCAGGTTGTGAGGAGATGATGAGCTTTTGGACGTCAAGATATGATCATTGATCGAACACGAGGCATCGAATACTCGTGGTGGCCGAAAGTAGAGGTGGCGATACTTGGCACGCGGTGAAAGTTGACTGCGCTAGGTTGTTCCCACTCAAAAGTGCGGGATTAACGTTACGGCGGAAGTTCCCCTTGACGAATTCGACGAACGGCAATCGGTCGTGGCGACAATTAACGAGGAACGAGGGAGTCGAAATGAATCAGATTTCATGAAAGATGTTAGCTACTATCCCGAGATGATAGGTAGCCGAGGATGCTCTCATCCGTCCAGATGCGCCCCAGATTAACTGTGGGTTGCTGTTTCATGGCTGGAAAGAAGGTTTGCCAGCGTCTTTCCTGCAGCGTCCTCCTGAGCATCTGCCTTGCTGGGTCCGTGGCCTTGGCCAAGCAGCGAACCATCAACTATAACAGGATAATCAGGCCGGCGATCGCCATATTGAACAAAGGTCGCCGTACCATAACAGTCTGAACACCAGTTCGGTCTGTGGCTAGGGCCACCAGCGATGTAATTGTTCCAGGCTAGGCGGTGGGTACCACCATGGGCCTGGAGCCAATTATTGAGCTGCATCCTCTTGTCTGCTTCCGGAAATGAGCAGAAGTCCGAGTGATGGGTACCGCGGAGGACATACGATGGTCTGGTCTTGGCGGAGGATTTGGCATTGGTGGGGTGTGGAGAGTCATGAGGAGGGGGGGGGGGACGTGGGCCATGATCAGAAAATACTGAAAAAAGAACAGCCCCAGCTAACAAACGGTAGGATCCTAGGACACCAGGTGTTTGGGTTTTCGGGCGGCCACCCTAGCATTTTGGAATCGGACGCCAAACAAGAATCAGCATAGCAGTGCTGTGTGCGTGCCATTGTTCGGCCTCCAGTAGGAGACCATATGGCCAATATACGACTCCCGCCAAGCAGCGGGGACCCCATTGACCGCAAGCCAGGGTTGGTTCCAGGGTTTTTGATTGTGGCTGGCGATTGGCTGGCGTGTGACTGAAAACGGAAAGTTTCCTTTGTCCAAATCCCACGCAACGTTGCTATCGTCGTCCCTCCAACCTCCGTCCACGTTGCCGCCGCCGCCACCGCCGCCGTCGTCGCCGTTGGTATCTTCGTTCGTTCCGTCCCTTGACCATTTGCCCTCCTCCAGGCGCAATCACCCCTCAAGAGTACCCCCAGCTTTCCCCGTTAGTACCCTCCAACCAGACCCCGTTGTCGCCGTTCACCCGACCCTCATCCCTTTTATCTCCTCCCCAGAACTACAGTTCCCTGCGAAAAGCACCATGTCTCAACAACAGAGTGACATTCAAGAGAGAATCGCCGCCGCTCGTCGCGAAGCCGAGCAGCTGAAGGAGAAAATCCGCGCCAAACGGGAGTCCTCCGCCGATACCAGTCGTTCGTACCACTCCCCATATCTGCCTGATCCCTAGCCCTAACCCCTCTCCATTCAAAAGTCCGCGCCATGGCCGCCGAGGTTGACCCGCTTCCGCGGATTGTGATGCGCCCACGGCGGGCACTCAGGGGCCATTTGGCCAAAATTTACGCCATGCACTGGGCGAACGACCGTCGGCACCTCGTTTCCGCTTCTCAGGACGGTAAACTTATCGTCTGGGATGCCTACACAACAAACAAAGTCCACGCCATTCCCTTGCGATCGAGTTGGGTGATGACTTGCGCCTACTCCCCCTCCGGAAATTTCGTCGCCTGCGGTGGCCTCGACAACATCTGTTCGATTTATAACCTGAACAGCAAGGATGGAAGCAACGTAAAGGGTGCTCGCGAACTGAGCGCTCATTCCGGTTATCTCAGTTGTTGCCGATTCCTTAATGACCGCCAAATCGTTACCAGTTCTGGCGATATGACCTGCATGCTCTGGGATATCGAGGCTGGTGTCCGTGTTGTTGAATTCAGTGACCACACTGGGGATGTTATGAGGTACGTGCACCGCCAGGTGCGCCTTCCCGCGAACAAGTTGCTCATACCCTCGAATGATTCAGTTTGTCCCTCGGCCCCAACCAAAATATCTTTGTATCTGGCGCTTGTGATGCAACTGCCAAGTTGTGGGACATTAGGAGCGGCAAGGCCACCCAGACATTCACTGGACATGAGTCCGATATCAACGCTGTCTCGTAAGCAGACTCTTGCAATCAGTCACCGTTCCAGCTCACGTTCTCCAAGATTCTTCCCCAATGGCGATGCCTTCGCCACCGGCTCCGATGATGCCTCCTGTAGGCTCTTTGATATCAGGGCTGACAGGGAGTTGAACGCGTTCACACACGATAACATTCTTTGTGGTATCACTTCAGTTGCCTTCTCCATCTCTGGTCGTATCTTGTTTGGTGGATACGACGACTGGACGTGCAACGTTTGGGATACACTCAAAGGAGAGCGTGTCGGTGTCCTGACCGGCCACGAGAATCGTGTCAGCTGCTTGGGCGTTAGCTCTGACGGTATGGCCCTCTGCACAGGCAGTTGGGATAGCACTTTGCGAGTAAGTGGATTTGTTCTCGTTATCGACCGATCGCTGACTCCCGTTCGCTCCACCAGGTGTGGGCCTAGACATGTAGTTGCGTCGCGTATAATACCCTCACTCATCACCTCTTTGCGTTATCTCACATTTTTCGCGTATCGAGAGATTTTTATCCCGTTCTTATCTCCCCCCCTCACTCACCCGTGCTCTCCCGTTTACTCCAGAGGGGCGCCCCTCGAGCCGTTCCTTCCCCGCCTCTTTCGTCTCGTTCCGTAAAGCTAGTTGAAGATTTCCTACCTATGATTCTTGTGGTATACGTTTTTCACTGGGGCACATATCCTACCTTCCTTCGTATCTCTGTCGTCTCCTCTCTTTTCCCAGGAGTGTGTGCGCACATCAATGTTATCCTTACTGCTCTTTCCCGGAAGATCGAGGCTTATTCGGCCCGTGCCTCGTGCCCACCCAACGTGTTCCACAACCCGTCACAAAATTCCCGATTGGCGTTGGCGGCTCACCGGGTTTACCTCCGCCCTCGACTACCTCCCAAATGTCTGAAGCTGAGGACAGGAAGGCAAAGACTGCCCGTGCCAAAGCCCTCGTTCGTACTCCTTTCACAAAGTTCAAACCCCCGCCACTTCTGACATACCGACCTAAATAGCTCAAGAAGAGGCAACAGGCCACCAAGTCGGACAAGAGTCCCCCGCCATCGAGGACATTCACTCCATTACCACAAGACCTCCCTCCTACGGACCCACCCCCGGCCCAAGTCGGTGAAACCCAGAACGCGGCAGGCATGCAAGTCCCGTCTACTTAAGACACTAGCCGCCGGTGGAACTAACCCCGCATACCTACAATCTAGATTCGGCCAGACCTCTGGGGCTGACGCAACGTGGCTGAACTCTTTATCACGAGTGGACGATGCCCCTGCGTCTCCCTCGACCGCTGGCATTTCCACACGGCAATCATCTCAACCTACACGGTCCCTCCAGGATGAACCGCCGACCGGTTCACCAACGGAAAGCCTCTTGCAGAGTTTGCGAGCCGAATTACAACGACACCAAGATGCCACCACTTCACTCAGGTCGGAACGCGATGCTTTGAATAAGGAACTGGACCGACGGAAGGACCTGGAGACCAGTGAGTTCTGCTAACTTCTCCCCTTACTGGCCACATGACAAATGGTTGACCGAAATAGAACTCAAAGGTGTTCAAGAGAAGCTCCAGCACGAAATAAACAACGGAACGTCTATGGCTCAGAACGCTCAACGGCTCGAGGGTGAGTTACGTTGGGCGACTTCAAAAGCGGAAGAACTTGAAGGTGCACTCGCCGGCTCTCGTTCCGAGAGAGAAAAACTGTCAACGTCATTAAAAGCCACGGAAGCAGGTTTGTTCCTCCGATTCCCATTGGACCATGTTCCATTTGTTTCCCTTGGAGCCGATCCTCCACCTTTAGTTAGGCAACGGCTTGGCGACCGTCTCAATGACTCGCTGAACGCAGCCACTGATCTCGAGAATCGATTGGGTGTCTCACAACGGGAGCTGAACGAGGCCCGTGGCCAAGCGTTTCAACATCAGCAAACAATCTCGCTCTTGGTATCGGAAAAGAACGCACTTGCAGCTTCTGCAGACCGTCTGGCGGAACTGGAGCCTCGTAGGTGTGTCCATCCTGCCGGGGAACAGATGTCTCACTACCCTTTTTTCTCAACCAGGTGCGGAGGAACTGGAGAAAAGGTTGCACGATGAGGTACAGAAAACCTCGACCCTTGAGGTGCACCTGAAGCGCCAGGAAGGCGACCTCGTGGAGAGCTCCGCGCGCACCCGTCGTCTCCTTGAACAGGAAAAGGCGCTCCAAGATCGGTGCAGGGAACAGGTATACCGAACCTCTTGAAAGCACCTATTTCGGATACTCACACTTTCCAGGAACGTGAACTGCAACTTACAAACGGTGCCCTGAACGATCTGCAGGCCGAAGCCGATCGTCATCAAAGGAAAGCTCGAGAGCTTGAAGAGAGGATTCAGAACGACGACCGGGCCGAAAAGCTCGAGGGTTTGCTGAAGGATACTCAAGATAGAGGTGATGAACTTGAGTTCCAACTTTCAAAACTGAATCAGGTGAAGTTTTGCATGACGCTGCTCGCGTCTTCGTGTGACTAACACCAACGCAGGCACATGCATCCCTGACATCCGAATGTGATTCCCTCCGGTCACAACTTCAGTCCAAAACGGGATCCGCTCAAGCGCTCGAGATCAAATATGCGGAACTCGAGAAGGCGCACTCCTCTATCCAGGCGCAGCTCGCTTCCGTGGCCTCCGAGAAGGAGGCTTTGGAACAAACCAAGGTGGCAGCCACAACTCGAGCGGACGATGCCCAGAAAACCCTCGCTGGACTGCAAGAGAAACTCACCCAAGCTACCACCGAACTCGCATCTAACTCAAAACAACTCCACAACGTTCAGAACGAACTGAAGCGCGCAAGCCGCCGCGCTGAGGAGGCTGAGAAAATTCAAAGCGACCTTCAAACCGAGGGCACGAACCTTATGCGTTCGTTGAACGAGATGCGTCCTAAGATCGTTGAGCTCACGAACATCCGTTTGGGGCTGGTTGAAAAGATCGACGACCTGGAGGGGATTATCAGGAGGAAGGAGGATACGATCTCTCAGCTCGAAGTCAGCTTGGATGAGGCTATGGAGCGCGAGTCTCGGTCAGCCAAAGCAAGGCAGAAGGATGAAATGGCGAGGAAGAAGGACGAATCGTCCTCCCAGCAAAACATACTCCATATCCAGAAAGCGTATACGGATCTAGAGGCCGAGGTCGAGGCGTTGAAGGCGAGTTTGAAGGATAGGGAAGCCGAGAGGGAGAGTTATCACCAACTTGCCCTGCGTCGCCTCGAGGAGGTCGACCGGCTCACTTTTTCGGTTCAGGCTCAGACTGAGCTCCTGAACACCGTCGAGAGAGAGCTGGAAGAAAGGAGGGCGGCGTCCACCGAGGACCGTGGGTTCGTCGAAGGCATACAAAACGATATCGAACTCCTACAAGCCGAGATCGCGCAGAAGGACGAGGAGATCGAGAGGCTACGTGAAAGCGTGCCATCGCCCAACGTTAGGAGCTCGTTAGACGGAGAGATGTCAAGCGCGTTGAAGCAACAACAACTGCTCGAACTATCCAACGCCCGTTCCCAAATCCGCGTTCTGGAATCTGCCGTATTCGAAGCCGACGGTCGAGCCCATTCGCTCCAGAAGCAAGTCAGCTCCCTGATGGACCAGCTCACCCAACTCCGCTCGTTATCCAACGTGCCCACTCGACCTTTCTCACCTACGCCGGGCATGCCCCCTCGGCCTGGTAGCCGAGCTCGAAACGTTTCGGACGAGTTGAGGGTCCAAGTCGCACGGGCCGGGAGTTCACAATCTATTTCCGGCACGAGTAATGTCCGCTCATCGCCGTTGCAAAAACCGCGGAAGTCGACGTTCGAGACACTTTCGCCTGAGACGAAGCACAAGCGGCGGGTGTCTTTGGGGATGCTCAAGGCCCGGATCGACAGCGAGTTGGCTTCTTCGGTCAAGTCGTCTCAACCTCCTTCGAGGGCGTTGACGCCTCTTCCCGAATCTGAGTTGGCCAAGTCCAACGGTGGTTCGTCATCCTCGAGCGTGATGGAACCTTCGGAACCCCACCACATACGGGGCTTCAAGAGGCACCAGTTCTTGGACGAGTCACATGTGTTTTGGTGCCAGAGCTGTCACGGAGATTTGGTTATCTTATAGTAAACGGTACTTTACGTCCCCCCCTTCACTTTTCTTCAGGTGGTGTCAAGTTACAGCTGCGAGGAGTCTTCTCGTCACATACCTATCTACCTCATCTAATTTCCACCTCCTTCTCCTATACGTTATATGTTCTCCTGATAAGGTCATGCATCAGTGATACCCACTGCGCCCGATCCTAGCGAGTCCTTGGATGATGGCATACAATGTTGTGTAACGGACTTTATATATATTGACCTCCATTGCATTGTGAGAGAGAATATTAGCTGAGCGAATTAAGAGGGTGGGAGGATTGTACAACGGACAACGGAGGCAAGGGGCCGGTGGGGATGGGAGGTTGGGGAGGGGTGTCGCCAATGTCAACGAATGTACAACTTAGGCAGTTCGAAAGCAAACGTTGGAGTGGGGTGGTTGTGCGGGTGAAGTGTGTGAGTAGAGACAACGGAAGTGTGAGAGAGACAGGTGAACAAACGAAGGTCTAAGAAATCACAGAGAAGGGGACGCTGATGGGATATCCGGAGGTGGAAAAAAAACAAGCTAATAATACACAAGAAGGTCGAAAGGTATTCACACAAAAGAGCAGGTGAAGAATCGTCAAGTCCTGGTTTTGAGGTTCCACACTTTCAGAAGCAGATCCTAAACGGGGAACCTAAATCAGCAAACATTCCACCACGGGGAACAAAACGTAAGAGGAGACGCACATCAGCTTGGGCCTGGTCCAGGGTACCCCTTCCCCTCTCCTCCGCCACGCCGGTCTCGATCGACTCCAGGATGTCGTCCATGATGTCACGATGGTTGACGCCAAAGAAATTTGTGAGTTTCGCCGCTCGTCTCCGCTTCTGTTCAAACGTTGAGATCTCCGGTGGGCTGGTGATACTATACTCGGAACGCAGTGAGGCTATAGACGGGCAAAGAGGAAGCGAACGCCTTCGGTCGCTACGTGCGGATGCCAAGGGGGCAGTAGTGGATGGAGTGTCGGGGTCGCTGGAGTCGTAGCCGTCGTCGACCTTCCGCCTGACACCGTCATCATCGCCATCGTGGAGGAGGTTGTGAACCAGTTTGATCGATGCCGTGTCGTCCTGCGGGGGGTACCATGAGCAACGAGGTTATCACCCCGATAAGGGTAAAAACTCACGTTATCCACCATTTCAATGAGTGAGTTCAAAGACTCTCGGTAACTGTTATACACCTCTATCGAACTGCCGGACACACTCCTCGAGAGCAAAGCTTGAGAGGAATCTCCCGTACCAGGCCGCTTGAATTTCTTTCCGAGCCCTTGCATGGTAAAGAACGACAACGACAACGGGTCGGTCGGCGTCAGTGCAGGGGAGGTATCGATATCCACCGATAATGTCGGAACCGACCCACGCCTCTGGGGAATCGGGGAATCTGATTTTCGGGTGTGGTATAGAGTTTGCGGTGGAGCGACCCCAAACACCTTTTAAATTTCAAGGCGGGCCGTCAGCAAACGCGGTACGAAACGCTGGTTGAGTACGAACCTTTTCCATCTTGGCAGCCCGGCGCACGTTCAAGGCTTTCTCTTGCATATCCAATTCCGACTTCATCCGATCTTCCTGGGCCGTCAGGGGCCTGGTGTACTCGGTATATGAACTGCTCCGCCGCCTCCGCATACGGAACTTCTTCCGTGTATCCGCTTCCTCCACGCCCGGGCTTGCTGGGGGAAGTATTGGGGATGACTGACTGAGGTCTATCCCCAAAACAAGGTCTGTGGGGACTCGCGAACCCAGGAACCTGTGGAGCTTGACGAGCTTTTCTCGTTTCCGCCTCTGATCTCCCTCGTGCACCTCGGTAGACGTCAAGGTTAAGAGGGACGCTGTACCATCAATCATAGATTCGCCGGAGGATGAGACTTGACGGCGGTGACTGCTGGTGTTCCTCCGCGTCTCCGCCGCACTGTCGTCGTCGGATAAGTCGATGAATGACATAGGAGAGGGGGCGGGTGATGCCGGCGGGGTCCTTTCCCTACGCGATAACCGCAGTCGAACGGGTTTATTGGAATGGAAGGATTGTCGGTCGTGGAGGTCAAGAATGCTGTCGTCCTCGTTGGAACCCCACATTGTGGAGATGGTCATCGGTGACAGCGGAGTCGAATGTCTCCGACCGTTAATGTTCAGGTACAACGTCTCGTCGGGAGGCGGCCAGATGCCTCTGTCGCTAGGGTGCATCGGATTTGAAATGGAGGCGGCAACCCGATGCCCTTTTCGTACGTCAGGGGCTAGGTGCGAATATTGGAGTGGGGACGTGATTATCGGACTAAGCGAGGCGAGGTCCGGTCCGGGAGTTTGACCAAACAGCTGCGTGAGCTTCCGAGTCTTCTTGACCAACTCTGCACGCTCAGCAGGGGACAAGGTGGTGATCAGAGAGTCTTCAACCTTGGATCTTCCATCGACCGATCGGCGTAGCGAGCGGTTGAACGTGGGCTTCGGGCTGGTCGGCACGGGAGGTTTTGAAAACGGACTCGGAGAGCGTGAATGGGAGTTATAAGGACGGGGAGAGTCGATTCGGGTGGTGGACTTCAGGGATTGGGTCTCGTTAGACCCGACATCCGACGAAGGAGACATGGGTGGGGAACCGAGGTCAATGAAGGAAGCTGGAACCGGACTTGAGTTGGGCGAAGGTGGGAGCGGTAACGAGCGGATGGAAGAGGCAGTATAGATTGTGCTGAGAGTGGTAACCACATGAGATTTGGCGCACCAATCGGAAGGTGAGGAAGAATACCTTGAGATGGATACGTGAGGTTCTGGGGAAGAAGAGGGTTCGTAAGAGGTCCTGGTCTGAAAACGAGATGAATGTTTTATTTTCGTTCATGTCAAGTCGAGACGGACCTGATGAGAGTGAGAGGATGAGTGAGAAGGTTTGTGGCTGTGCAAGAGCAACGGCCTGGTCGCTGCTGCACGTGGTCCAGTTCCTTTGAAGGTAAAAAATAAGGGTGAGGGGAGAGAACCAAGTCGAAAAACAGACCTTTCTCCTTTGGTCGTGATCCTACGTTGCGAACGAGCGAGGAGAAATACCGACGAGAGGCCAACTGACCGCCTTTGTGCTCCACTGGGGATGGTCCGCTGAACGATCGCTGTCTGTCCGGCCATTTCATGGATCGAGACTTCTCCAGTGTGTAAAAAGCCATGGGTTGGTTCTGGACAATCCCTTCTTCCTCTTCCTCTGAACGGGGGTAGAAGTACCGCGGTGGCGACGGTGGAGAGTTCAAGTACGGGTTAGTAGACCCCCTCTCGCCCTCCACCACATCCTCCGCCCTCGCAAACACGATTTCTCCTGAAATTTCGCCAGCTTGGGGGAAGGAGCCCGTCGGGGAGGCCATGCTTTGGGATTCAGACATCGTCTTGGGTGATATTGGTACGCCAGTCACGACGCTCTTCTTCCTCCGAGGTGGCGGTAACGAAACGGTAGGGACCGCTTGCTCCCTCCAGGAAGCGCATTGGTCGGCTTGTGCGAAACCGGGAGCCTCGTTTGCTGGCGGTCCGTGGCTTTCGCTCGGCATCCGTAAGCGATTATCGAATTCGAGGAGAGCCTGTAGGTTCGGGGATATGACCAGGCTCGCGGGGGGTGGAAGCTGCTCGGTCTCCGTCATGACGTTCGTGCCAGTTCCCCCCATGACGGGGATGGAAAGGTTCCTCTGGAAGAGGTCGAAGGACCGGGAATAAGTATCGACAGATCACTGTGATTCTTCAACAGTCCATCATCCGACCGCTTCCCTGTTGACCGTTCTATTGCATCCCTTAGCCGTCAAGTTACCCCGTTTCTTTGCACTGCCCCGCTCAAGACGCCAAAACAGTGACAACTCAATCTGCCGCCGATTGGTCGGCGCTGGTGGAGATCCATGACCTCCGCCAGCCGATCACCTGATGGCTGCACTGATCTCGCACGTCCTTTTGCCCGCTTGATCCAATTTATCATCCACCCCCCCTCCTCGCTTTGCGACCACGCTCGTTTCGATTCCCACAAGGGAGGAATGGCCCAGGACCGTGTGTGTTACTCGACGTGATTGCAAGATTACTGTTTTACAATATGAGAAGATGGGGATAATACCAAACGCTTCATAGAATACGATCAACGTCGTGTCATAAATTACCCGTCACTGCTGTCGGTGGCGGCTGCAGATTATCCATATGTTCAAATGAAGATGATGAATGCCTTCTACTGCCACTGTCCTGAGATACGATTGACTTGAGTGCCGCCGAGGCAGTCAGGTTCCCAAACTCCGCCGGATCCGGCGACGCTCTGGTGACAGACGTCTCCAATGGTCGTATCGCCGCTGGCCTCGCTGGGAGTGGAGGTGCCACCCCTCGCTTTAAGTTCGGTGATGACGATGCTGATAACGATGGTTTCGACACGGGCAGATCGCTCTGGGACGGCGGCGGCCCGGCGTCTCCACCCCCCCAATGCAACGATTCCGTCGGCTCTTTGCTCGCGGGCGGCATCGTTTGACTCGATCCCGGGTTCTTCCATAATCGATACACGCTCTGAATCGCCGGCGCCTTCAGCTTGAGTTCCGCCGGCTCGGGGGTCGGCGCGACATATCCCATACTCTGGACCTCTCCTCTGTGGCTCGCGTGGATTCCTGGAATCATCATCATTTTTGGGGCTGATGGCTGTGTGTAAATCGGGTGGGGAGCAGGGGCCGGAGGTGTCACGTCCGTTTCACCTTCTCGTTCGCGGGAGCTATCATCTCGATCGGCCAGCGTGTCTTGGCTCACCGGATTACCGGGTAAATCGGAGTTCGACGTTGACGACCCTGTCGACAAACCACCTGGGATCGACAGCCTTCTAGACCCTCCCTGTGTACGTGGTGGTGCAGGGGTGTTACCGGTTGCGTTCGAGGATGGTGTGTCCTTAGTGCCCGCCGCCGGGTTGCCTGACGTTATAATTGTCCTGTGGCGTTCCTCGACATTTCTGCGGATTTCTGCAAAAGAAGATCCCTTCGGCTGTCCATCATCTGTTCCTGGCGCTGAATCGTCTGGGGAACCCTTCTTCAAATTAGCCCAGTTGGCGCTCCATTTCTTCATCGTTTCCTTGGCGGACTGACTCAGTGCCTCCTTGTCCGTAGCGCGAGCCTTCAGCGTCGAGAAGAATGAACTGGTCGTGGGGCCATTCGAACCGATAGTCCCACTCGTCCCCGCCCGCCCGAGGAGCGATTGAGGAGATCTCGAAGGCGCCGGGGCCGTCTCATCTGTTTCTAGTTGTTGTTGCGGCAGTCCCCTGCGACGGGGAGGAGGAGGCGGGGTCTTCGGTAACAAGGAAGGTTCGGATCGCGTATCATAAGGGTCCGGACCGGTATCCGAGAGTGATGATACTGACCGAGGGCTCGAGGAAAGGTCGTGGGTGATCTCAGGTCGTCCTCTGCTGGATGCATCATCTGCGCGGGGGGGAGAGGGCTCCGACTCGGTGTTGGAATCCTCTTCACGCGCAGGCAAAAACCACGACCTCCGTCTCGACGCGCTGGACGAAGTAGAGGAGGTTTGAGCGATTGCCGATGTGATGGAACGAGGGGGAGATGATGCTTCGAAACTCTCATCTTTTCGGGGACCGTCGCCGGGGTGTTCCTGGTCCAGATCTCTGTTGTTTTCGGTGGAGGCGAGGAAGTTTTGATCATGCGTGGGAGGGAGAGGAGAAACGAGAGTTGTCGATAACGATCCTTGGCCGGTCTCGACCTGGACTTGAGGTAGATGTACATTTGGATCTGTGGTTCCATCCATAGTCGTAGGCTGTCGTTCGCGACGAGCAGCGTCGGCCCAGATACCACCCCTGTGCGAATAGTCCGAGCTTGAGAAGAACGAGACGTCGTCCATGTTTGGCATTACGACGGATTCCATTATCTATCATCCAATAAGCATGGGTGAACAACAGCAATTGAGCGGGGGAGAGATTGACGCACAACTTCCTTCAACCTCGACTCTATCTGACCGAGGATCATGTTCCATGTGATTTGGCGGTCGCTCACGACGGGTTCGACGTCCAACACCATCCTTGGCATTTGAGTAAACGCGTACCAGATCCGGGAACTTGGAGGTCGCTTGACCTTGACGAGAAGGTTCCCGTCAAGTTCGCGCAACACGATGGCCAGCACGAGTTTGACAGAGTACGACTTGAACCGGGCCCCAAGATTGATAGTCACGACGGCCTGAACGGTGATCCTGATTTCGCCCTTGTAATGGACCCGCACTTCGAGCGAGGCGTCTCCATCCTTGGTCAACTCCTTCAACATGGGTTTGCTGAAGGTAGGAGCAGTATTCCCGACAGACACCTCCGTGACGACGACGTCTGTGAGGAAGGCAGGACGCTTGACCTTGGACAACTTCCTCATCAACCGGCCGATGATGTAGTCCTCCAGGATATGCGTCCGATAAAAGCTGAAGAAGATTCGGCCGATGAGAGCGTTGAACCAGCGCATGGGTATGACATCGGGTTGTTCGTCCAAGGTCTCGACCAGGTGCAGCATGTCGGCGGGGTCGAATATAGGTGCGAGGGGGGACAGTGGAGGTTGGTTTGGAGGATCATCTGATGCGTGGATCAAGCTGAGGTACCACTCCTCCATATCGACGATATTCGAGACGAAGATGAACCAAGGCGTGGACGGGGTAATGACCTCTTTCCTCTCCTCAACCCTCTCACCCTTCTCCGACGGCGTCTTCCTATCCCCATCCTCGCTGGAGTTGGACCCAAAGCTCTTCTTCTTCGAGAGGTTCGGTGTAGCTTGAGTGGAGTCGCCCCGTTTCGGCTTGAGACAGATAGCGTTCCGCTTGGCAAAGAGCTCTCCATCCAGCAGACCCTCAGGATATATCACCACCTCGTGCCCTCCAAGCTCGATCGCAGCCTCCACCTCCGTCATCCCTTCGTCCTCGTACAGATAAAGAACTTTGCCCTTGAGAGCGACGTACCACATCCCCTTGGGCCGGGATCGTTTGGGATCCTTGGACCTTGAATCCAAGAACGATCGCATGAGGGTGACATAGGACCCGTCCGAAGCTGACTCTTCGAATGTTCTCCGAACCGTCAGCCATCCTTTCCGGACCTTTGGTGGTTCCCGCGTATCCGTAGAGAGGGGTAAATCGGGGGCCTTCAGTGAAGGTGAAGCGAAAGTGATGGTCGGGTCCTTCTCCTCGGTGTCGTCCATTCCTTGTGTTGTCGGGTCATTGGGGGCCGAGACAGGTACCGAAGTGTAGACGGTGTAGAAGATGACGCAGGCGACGACCAAGGGAACGAAGGTGAAGCCGCCGATAACGTAGGCGTATACCAGCGTTTTGAGCGACATGGCACCTCTGTAGTTTGGGCTTCAGAGTCGCGGAAGTGGCATCCACGCTGTTTGGTGGTGGCGTGGCTGTGGGGGAACGGATGACGTGGTAGGCTGATTCGGGACGGGAGACACGATCAAAGGGAGAACATCGAGAAAATAACCGACAAAACATATTTCATTATATCAGGCAGGATGGTCGGATGTGTAGTAAAGTATCGAGAGAGTTACAGTGATACAAAACGACCCGCGAAATCCTCGACGGCATGCTACTGTATATACAATCATCATCTAGTGGCTGGTTGCGGAGTGGAATGCGAAATGATGCTACAAATGCAAAATCAAGGATGATACAAAAGAAAGGCGAAAGTGGGCAGCGAAAAGGGTGTGGGATAAGCTACGGATGCGAAATTAGAGACGAGACTAGGACGCAAGCAGGGATGGCCCGCATTCTGCGTGACCAGGAGGCGCGTAGGGGGGCCACAGGGCCGAGGGGAAGAATGTGGAACAAAATGTCAGGCCTCAGGTACACCTGTCCCTGTCATCACTTCCGGAGCGATGGAACTCCATCAGTATCATTTCCAGGAAAGTCGATCAAAGCGGGTTCGGCGGCGCACGAAAACGCGTCTCCCTGACCGCCTTGGACACGGGCTGATACAGGAGGGAGTTCGGCGGTAACGGGTCGTCTTCTGGTGGGGTGAAGCAGATCTTGGGGATCGGCCGCACCGGTTTAGGGGCGTAGAGTGGGAGTAACTGGGGTTGGCAAGTGACAGCCGAGTCCGAGAAGGGGGAGATGAACTGGGGTGACGTCTTGGCGAAAGAGCAGACTCGTTCGGCTTCCGCCTTGGTCGGTGTTTGGTGATGAAGGGAGTAAGAATCAACCAAGGATCCCAGTTGCATCTGGTAATCAATTGGGACTTTGACTTGTGCCATATTGGTAATAGATTCCGGATGAGACGTGGGGACGGCCATCTGGCCATTGTTTGATTGAAAGATATCAAAGGTCGGGAGAGCGAACAACAGGCCGTGTTCTCCTGACCCAGGGACCCCATAATCGACCCCACGAATCAATGGCTGAGGGGGTAATTGGGACACGGCTGAAACTGGTGTTGTGACCGCTGAATCATCCGAACATGGGGATCCTGATTGGGCGCCAGGAGCCAACCAGGAGGTTTGTAATCCGAAGGGACACGTTTCCCAATACGCTGGGTAGACGTGTTGGGGTTCAAAACTGGTCGTGTGTGTGGTGCTTGAACCGGACCATGACGGTTGGTTTGTTGTGGACGCGAAGAGGGAAGTAGGGTGCGGGCGGCGGGATGTGTTGTTGCCAGCGGGGGTTGGTTTTGAATGTGGATAGGGAGCGAACCTACGAGCGGGAGCGGGCATAGTGGGGGCAGGGGAAAGAGTTAGACGGTGCCCAAGACCAGGGGGAGCTTTATATGCCCCAAGGTGCTTATAGCTGATCGGGGGATCAGCAGACACATTAGCGACGGCACGTTCTCGAACAGTCAGTGCGGAACGGTGACTGAGCTGAACGTTATTTGGGTTCAGCGTCTGATAATGAAAGAAAGGAGCAAGAATAGTGCTCAGTCCCAGTCGAATCCATGCTGCCGATTCAAAAAGAAAGGATCACGTACCGTTGCCTCGTGCTTCCCTGGTCGCCGCACATCAGTCATCGTTCGCTTAGGTGGATAATTACACCCGCGCCTCCCAGCAACGGTCGCCTGTGGCCGCTGTGCGGCCGAAGCCATGCTGTTGGCAGAGAGAGAATTAGGGGCCAAGGGAAAACAAGCCCGGCGCAGCCCTTTTTCTTATCGGAAGCTGTGTGCTGGATCCAACATCTCCAACTAACCCCGAGTCCACAGGCGTCGTGGCGGGAACAAGGCACAAAGAACGGATAATACCCACATCCCCATTCTTTCAAAATCACCCCCGCAGGCCGCGACGATCCAAAGGCTGAAACGAGTTTAGCCGAAGAACGAATGGCGAGCCAGCTGCTCGTGGCGTGGTCGCAACAGGCAGAGGGGCCCATCGGAACCTTCCGATTTCAAATCCAGTCGTATTCTCCGCTAGAAACACAAAATACATAATAGAGGACAACGCGAAGGAACAAAAGGTCGCAACTCCAACAAGGCCGAGTTCCTCTGAACCCTGGGAAACGACAGGATAACAAACTACAAGGAGAGACCTAAAACAGGCCGCAAACGGACACGCCACCAACGGTCATATCGATCAGGATAATGTCACACCAGATGCCTACTCTGCGGTCACAGCGACAGGCGACGGGTTGTTGGACGAAGTCGACCTCTGGCCAATAGCCCTGTTCGAGAGCCCCGGGTGGCGGATTCCAAGCGCCGCGCCCACCATCCGTCTTCCAGGATCTCCAATCCTCGGGGGGCCACCAATGCTTTCGGGATTCTCGATCGCCGGTCCCCCAATGGCAAGAATGGCCGGGTCAGAGGGAGGAGCGTCATCGTTTGGGGAACCCAAGGTGGACGAGATGAGCGCGTTCAGCGTAGGATGAGAGGGTAAGTTTGGGAGGGTTGGTGAGGGCTCTCGGTCTCTGGGAGAAATGTTGGTAAGGGTCTGGAGAGTCTGGAGAGTCGGTGGGTGTTCGGGAATGGAAACAGAACCGTTCAGTCCTGAAAGAACGCCGTTCCGGAAGGAGTTGGCGGTGCTCATGGTGGAAGCGGAGCGACCATGCGAGATGGATCCCCTCGAGTTGTGCGCTCTGGAAGCAGAGCTCATGTGGCGAGTGTTAACGGTTTGAATCACGTTTTGTGCATCCGGACCGTCATAAGGTCGGATCACGGTCGGGGCTTCTGGTGCTTGTTTAGATAGGATAGCGGGAGGGAAGGCAAGCGCATGAAGATAAGCGCGTTTGGCTATGTGCCGCAACCAGGGTCAGTGAGTTGATTCAGGGTTTGCTCCGGTAAGGAAGACTGAAAAACTCACCGACTGTGGCGTCTTGGAAGACAATCAAGAGGCTTGTATCATCGATCCACTTGATCTTAAATCCTCCACCAACGCTTTCCCATTCTGCGAAAGCGGTTTGGATATCCCTCGTCTTCAACTCCTTCGGGAAGCCGGTGAGAGAAAGAATGCGCGTGACGCAAGCAGAGAGTTGGGTGAGTGAGGAGGCCATGACGGAAAAGGGTCCAAAGAGGAGCTTAAGGGACAGGGAGAAAGAAACGATTGAGGCTTGGGTTGGAGAACTAGTGGATGACTGGAGGGCAGGTGCAGTGACCTGTGCTGGTTAAGTGCCGAGCGAGAATTAAGATACGGAAAGTTATGAGGTGGCGAGACGAAAATCGCTGGTGAGAAGAACAGAACGACTGCCGGAATTAGCCGGATGGTTACAGCGGCGCCTGGATTCGAGGCGCCCTCTTGGTTCACAAAAGAAATTCGGTCGATTTTACGTTCAACACTTACCGACCAGCTGTAAGGCGAGGACCACCAAGGAGAGCTTCAGGGCACCCATTCACCATGCTGGTAGAATCCGATCAGATAATAACCGGCCACGGCCACAACGAAGGACTCATAAGTTACGCATAAACGCCATGATATGTGTTCCATTCGGAATGCGCCGCATGGAATAGAATTGGATCCCATATCTCTCAATGGTGGAAACACTACCGAGCACCGACGAGTCGGTCACAAAGACCGGTAACGTGCTCAGTGTCTGGTGCGTCGATGAGGCACTCTGGTTGCTCGGACCGTGCCACGCACACCGCTGTCTGGCCTTACTGGCCCCAGCCCTGTCCAGGCCATTCAGAAGGCCCGCATACAAACAAGGGGTTTGTCGAGGAGACATGGCCCGTTCCACGGCTTCGAGAACGAAGAGCGCCAACGAAGGATCAGCGCCCACACGGGATCGAGGTTTGAACCCGTGAATGCGAAACGTTGGATACTGAATGTCCCACTGAGGCCCAAGTAACCCCATTCGTGCCCTAGATTATTGCAAAAATCTCACGGCACAGGGTCGACCTACAGCTCAGGATAGATATCCGTTCGTCTCTGCTTATCGACCGGCATCTGCATCCTAATCTTCTGCACGCTATCCAAATCAACGTTCGCAAGACAGAAAGTTGGTTCCGCATGAGAAAGGTCGTTGCACTGCGCCAGGATAGTCCCCCATGGATCCACGATCTACCAAACGCAGATATCAGCGAAAACGTGGCGCAGCGACAATGCAATTAAGTATGCGGCTCCCCTGAAAGGGCTGGATAACAGGGTGGAGTCAACGTACCATAGCGTGGCCCCAGCTTATTCGGGTTTGACTGTGTTGCCCAACAGCTGCAGCGCCGATCACATAGGTCTGTGTTTCGATTGCGCGGCTTCGAAGAAGAGTCTCCCAATGAGCTGCTCCAGTCCTAATTGTGAAGGCACTAGGATATGCCAACATATCCGCTCCTCGTGTCCTCAAAATCTGTGCGGCCTCTGGAAACCTGACATCGTAGCAAGTCAGAAGGCCGACTGTACACAAATGTGCACGGGTGCGTAGTGCGAGGATGGCGGGTTGCTCAATACTTTGTCACGGTATACTGAAAAAATAGGTGTACTCACGCTTTCCAGCGGGTGTTTCAACAGGATCGTGGAGTTTGTCTCCTGGAACCGTCGTGTCTGATTCCATTATCCTTGTCCCGGGGATATCGACGTCCTATGGGTCGTGTAACCCAAGAGAATTCCCTGCGACTCAACTTGGGGTGGACGTGACGTACAAATAGATGGATCTTGTGGTAATTGGACACGATGTCCCCAGATGAATCAATTATGAGGTGCGAGTTGAACCCACGTTTTGGGTCTGAGCTCTATAAAACAATGAACACCAATCGGAGAGTAAGTATGACCGGATAACGGATATGAGCATGAGTGGGCTGGATCGGGGGTGGACGCCAGAGGGAGGGCACGTACCGTCTCGTGGACACCGACGCTCACCCAAACCCCCGCTTCTCTCACCTTCGCTCGCAGTCCTTGAACAAATTCGTTCTGGGCGAGCGGCTTGGTCAAAGGCGGTACTTCACCCGCGCTTGCAATGAAATCGGATGCCTCGGGGAGGAAGATCATCTTCGCCCCAGCCCTCGTGGCATCCGTAACAATTCTAGAGACAGCCTCTAGGTTTTTACTGAGCACCCCCTTGGCACAAAACTGGCCTGCGTGGTTTTAGGGCGAATAGACGAGGACATACATTTTCCGGAGCTTACCTGCGGCGATGAGGACCATTTGGTAATGATGCCACGTGCTCGGCCGAAGTGTCCCAAGTCAACGGAAACGGTTACAACAATTTCATCCACCCTGCTGACCGTCACTCTCTCCGATTATCAAACACCGGGAAGCCATGTATCACCAGGCTCCAGACATGGACAGTGACTTCATTCGCACATGGACGCTCATCCACGAGCTCAGCGACCAGCTGGCTCATAACCAGAAAATGATATCTACACTGGCTTCGCAAGCGGGGCTGTTACAGGTCAGGGCCCCCCGCAGACCGAAACCGGCTGTGTGTCTGAAATCGTTCTTCTATCCGTAGGCTGAGGCTGGGCAGTTCTCGGCTTCTGGTTTCAACCTACGCCGATTCAACACGGACATTTCCAAAGGTGCGTTTTGCCACACGACTGCCAACCATGTGATCCGCAGTCTTTGACGCGTCTGTGTAACAGAAAGATTCGAATCAGAGCGAGAACGTGCAAACGCGGGAACCGTCGTAGAGAATCATACACTCGTTCAGGAAAACCGGCAGTTGAGCCTGTTACTGAAAGAGTATGAACATGCGATGGAGAACATCATGAACAAGTTCCGGAGTTACACAGTAAGCGTCATCGTCTTTGTTTCCGTTTCCCCTCTGTTTCGACCCGGGTCACCCATCACAGGTTGCCGCCCAGCAACACGAATCCAACATCGTTCGCCACTACGAAACCCTCCTCACCCAAGAATCCCAACCTGCCAAATCCGACTTTTCAAACCCCACCGCCACAGAAATGCCACTGTTCCACTTATCGCATAACCTCCGTGCGCTCATACGCTCTATGGCCGGAAGGGCAGAGCCCGACTCTCCAGGACAAGAGGGCGCTAGTGAGGAGGAAGCTAACGCTAATGACGATCCTTCCGAAGATGCCCAAGACACCGAATCCGATGAAGCCCTGTTAACTTTGATCGAGGAACACGATTGGATGGTCGACCGAGAAACCGAGATCCAACGGTTGGAGGCGGAGAACGAACAACTACGCAAGGTGCTTGGGATCGATGAAGCTTCCGCCCGCGAGCACGGAATGCTTGCTGATGAAGAACGTGAACGAGACAGATACCTTTCATCTGGGTCATCGTCATCCCTTTCGACGAGATCGACGTCCACCTCGACTTCGTTCTCTTCATCCTTCCGCCCACTCTCCCTCTCAACGACGCCCTCGACGTCCACATCAACTACATCTCTTCTAAGCACACCACCTTCAACCCCTGGGACATCCCTAATCCCACGGAGTCCGCGCCCACCTCCATCTGGGCTGATGCTCAACAACCCACCAACCCTCAATCTCGCTGCAACGCCAACAATAAATCTCCTTCGAAACCCGGACAACCAGTTCGGAGGACCTCAACAGCAGCAGCAACAGCAGCAACAGCAACAGCAACAGCAAGGCGGTTTAGGTCGTGGAGGCGGGGTAACTGCCCCGCAGAGAGCCGCTGGAGTGTTCGGTCAGAGGTTCATAGGGAGGGGAGGCGCACCACCTGCACCTTGGTTCGGCGGTGGGGGTGGGAGCGTCACCGGTACGGCCATAAACTGGGACTGATATATCTGGTATAGGGTTAGGACCATCCGTCCTATTGCATGACGGCTGGTAATCATGGTTTTCAATACCCCTTATACCTTTCCCCCCACCCTCCGCCTGTGGAACGGTGTGCTGGTTTTTATGGGTGCTCTTCGTTTGCTGTTTTGTCATCTATGTTGCTATGACATCCCCATACAGTCTGGTTTCTCCCGAAGAATTCCTTCCACTTTAGACTTCGACGATCAGGGTCTGCAACGTCCAGACCTCGAGTCGTAAGGTTCACTCTAACTCTCTCGGGCAAGGGTCCGTGACTATATACTTCAAGTCAAAACTATATACAGAACACGTCAAAGAACCAGACCAAACAGCCTTTCGGATCGAGAGTCAACCCAACATCAACGACCGGTCCGGAACCTTCTCCTGGGACTACCAGAAGAGACAAACCGGACTCGCCGCTGAGCGGGTTTTACATGTCCAGGAGGATAAGTTTTAAAAAAAGAACAGGGCAGAATGGGCCAAAATTTACAGGAGAAACGAGACACAATGCGTCTACGGTGGGGGCCGAATGAGCGTGCGTGCGTGTTAGCCTTACAATAATGCACAGAGAATGGGAGGATACAACGGGATGCTTGGGAGGGGCACAGGGTGGTGGGAATGATGGTATGGAAGTGAGAAGGATGGGAATCATCAAAATTAATGACAGCCAAACACGCACGGACTCAAAGGCAATGCAGGGAAGAGGCATGGGAATGAAATTAACAGAGGTAAGGTAGGTTGGGTCATAAAGCAGGTAATTGGAACAAGGGAAAGGGAACCTGTAAGAAGCACTCGGGAGAGTACAAAACCCAAAGTAAGGGGGAATTAGAGGTCAGGGCGACAGAAGAAAAGGTGAACAGGAGGTAAACATCAGCAGACCAGCCGCTGAGGATAGAGGATACCACAGCGGTGAACCCCCCATACGTTGTGCGAGGATCGGGACGAAAGGTGGTATGAAGGATGGGAACGGCCTAGAAAGAGACCTCCCAACTTAATCTGCTCCTTCCAATCCCGTCGAACGCAACACCCTGGAGGCGATCACGTCCGAATCCCAGTGCACCTTCTCTCGCTCGGCCTTCCCACTCAACACCCTCGCCTGCGCAAACATTCTGCAACGCCTTCAACCGGAGAAGTACAGGGTTTGCAATTGGCCGGATTCTGTATCGGAGGGTAGTCGGGACATCTCTGGGTCTCAACGGGGAAGGGGTGATAAACACCGATAGGGGTGAAGCGGTGGAAGGGGAGGGGTTCATTCGCTCGGAGGGAGAGAGGAGTTGTATGAGAGTATAATGTGCTTCTTCGGGATCGAGTTCTTCCCTCGCGTCTGACCAAACAGTCCCCTTGATAAAAACGGTGGCGTCGCTGATCTTTGCTCGGGGATTGGTTGGATCAAACGGAAGCAAGATCTTTGCGTTCGATCTAGGTTTAGCCTTCACGGGAACCGTGGGAGGGTCGACACCCCAGGACGGCGCGGGTGTTTCGTCGCCAGGCGGACCAGTCTCAAGTTGGACGATGAACCCTGCAGTTCGCAGATACGAAGCTTGGAACTGGGCAGCGACGTCCATAAAAGTCGAGACGGAAATCCCGATCTTCCGAACGAGCCGTTTAGCGAGATAGGATCGTGACTTGGGTCGGTGAATTGAAGGTGGAGCGATAGGCTTGCGGGACGAACGTTTCTCGATGAACAAGGGACATTCTTGGGGATCGATGGGGGTCAGCAGGTGAGCACCGCAGAGGGTTGGGCGCATCCGAGCAGATGACGCGCAGGTGGTCGGGGAAGAAGTGGAAATTGTAAGCCGCCTAATGCCAGCAAATTGGCGCCCCGAATCCGAAGATCCCAGGGTGGATGGAGACCCCGAGCTGGACGAGCAAGTAGAACAGAGGGATGCGTTGGATGACCATGTGCCGAAGGAGGGGAATGAGTTTCTCCGCCTGACCCTCGCCTCTGAACGTTCCCCTCGTTCCCAAGTAACGGGCTGGAGGAGAACCTCAAGAAGACCATGTGGCTGCCGTTTGCGGCTACGAAGGTCGGTTTGGACGTCATCATTAGGGAACAGGGCGCCATTCATGCGCACAGACACCTGTCGAAACGGTATGGGCTGCGAGGCGCCGAGAATCTGCGTTTCCCTGCGCAGTTCGGATGACTGGGGGGATGATGGGGAGGGAATGTCGACGGGAGATGAGGAGTTGGTGGTAACAGGGTACTCGAACGAGTATGAACCGCCCGCATTGGTATCGTAGAGTGACTTGGAGGATAGTAGGCTGCGGGTGGCAGGTTCAGAAAGGTGTACTCGGGAGCGGTGTTGTTCCTGCCATTCTTGATCCTCCGTTTCGAGCCTATGCTGCTTGGCAAGGGCGAGGGCTGCCGCTTGCTTGCGTTGCCGAGAGGGTAAACACTGCTGACGGTACTCAACGGTGGACTGGTCCCAAGACCGCTCGCACTGCGCCAGCTTGTTGGCTCTCCGTTGGTCACGCCTTCGGTGGCGTTCCCTCCTCTGACACTCCTTCAACTTCCTCTCATCCTCCTCGTCCAGAATGAGCGTTCCAAAGGGGAAGTCCTCCTCTCGGACCTGCTCGATCCGAGGGTCGGAGTCGTCCACTACATGGACGCCCTGAAGCTTGAGGTAGAGAATCTTGGCGAGGTGGATGTTGTCAAGAGCGTATGCTTCGTGTATCTGGTCTTCCAGTGACTGAGGCGGAGTGGGGGGAGATTCGTAATAGTCTAGCGAAAGCTCGGGCGGGGTGGCTGGGCCCAGGGTGGCAGACCGTGGGGAAGTCGAGTCGTACGAGCTTTGTGAGGTGGCAGAAAGTGAGCGGGAGTTCTCGCGGGAACTCAAAGACACGTACTGGAGTGAACGGGTGGGAGAGGGTGAAGGGGTCCGAGGATTTGGAGGACGGCGTGAATAGTACAGCAGTCTTTGGTGGTGGTGGCTCTTGCGAATGACGGCGGTTGTGGGAACCGCACGAGACCTACCGCGTCGTTCCATAGCGTCGCAGAAGAGATAGGAAGAGCCATGAGTTGGGGGGTAGGGGCCGACGAGCATACTGTCGGCGGGACGGAAGGGCAGGGAAGAGGTGGCAGCGGTGGTGGCGAGTGGGGAGTATAAGTATGCGGAACAGATGCCGATATCTCTCCAGCCAATCACGACGCTCAGCCCCGTATCTGTGGCCTCACGGTAATCTTTGAATCTAAACCTCCCTTGGTTTCCACGCTATGCTGCACTTATCGAGATAACACCCTAGCGTCAATCACAACATACAGTCCTTCCCTCTTGTCCTACTCCAACTACAGCAAGCGCACTCGTCAGCTTCATCTTGGCACCGCCATGCGCGTCGTCGAGGGCCCATCACTTTCTGGCCCCCCTCTCTTAGCGTACCCCGGCCATCTGAAACTCTAACATATTGGCATGCACCCATCAGACCATTCCATGTGCTGCTCCCCTCCCTTGGCTCGCCCTAGAAATACAAACTTGCCGCAAATACAACTGAGATAACAACCCAGCGCTCGTCACCAATGACCTATCTTGATCGAAGGCTTGCACTCACTGTCTCTCCGAATCTTGTTCTGAGCTTCCTCCATCTTTTTGAACAATTCCGCATCTCCAATAACTCGTGCCGCATCCCGCACCTCCCGGCAGGTCTCATCTAGTCGCGTGATGACCCTAACAATCGTTCCTTCCGCAACATCGGTTAGGGCTGTTATTTGTTCGAACGGCTTGACAAATCACAAGTTGAGCTATTTCCGTCAAAAAAGATAATCACTCACCATCCCCGTTGCCCATTCGTACACCACCTCGATCAACCCGAACTTTAGATCCGCTCTGTGTTCCTCCGCGACCACCTTGTGGGAGTCCTGAACCCTGCCCACCCGATCCGCAATTGCCAGGATAGCCTCTCTACCCGATTCTAACCGGGGAGGTAAAACTGGATCCACGTCCGTTTTCTCCTGAAACACGAAGCACGAGAGCAACGCGACGACCTCCTCCGGCTCGTAACCTCCGAGCATATTCTCCAAGATTAGCTCGGTTAACACGAGCTCGTTTGCCGAGTTAATCTAGATCTCAGTCAGTCACGCGAAAAAAAAAATGGGGGGGGGCGACCCCAGATTCCCTCTCACCTCACATGCCACCCGGCCCTTCAACAACACCGTCGAGTTTTCATTGATGAACCTGAGGTCCCGTAAAACGTCTAGTCTTTGCTCGTAATCTGGTATTAAATCCAGATTCTGATCCGAGATTGCGACTCGGAGGTCGGCCAACATCTCTCGCAACACTTTTTCTTCGTGGATGACTTCATACTAAAAACAGAAGGCCGTGGTGGATAACGGCGCCCATAATGGGGTCAGTTCAGTTCGCATACACCCAGCTTCCGGCCCCGGCTAACCGGATGGACTTACGTGGACGTCAAAGTCTGGACAAAGCAGACAGGACCTGTTGCTGTTTCTTTCTTCCAAGGTTCCTCGAGATCGTAAAGCCTCCTGAAAGTTCAATGATTTCATCTTCCGCCAATCCACCTCGGGTATCTTTCGGTCTGACGATTCCCCTTCGGAATCGACCACCCATGACCTCACGATTTCCCCAAGTTGCTCGATGGTCACTCGCATTGGGCGGATTAAATGGCGTTCCACGATCGAATCCGGCTCCACCTAAAGGGACCAACGCATGCCATAAGGTTGACACGAACCCGTGTGAGCATTCTCTCGGCTTTTCCATGGTTGTTGTTAAGAACTGAACGGCGTATCACCTTGATGGTTCTCCCGGTCACAAAGCTGATGCTCGCCAAGGGGACCTCAGCAAGCTCGTACTCTGCTTGATCAACCAACAGTCCTTCGGGATTGTGGGACCACCTCGGTACCACCGCTTCAGCATCTTTACCTAAACGACGGCCGAAGGTTTTTCGATAAGGGCCAATGTAACGCCGGTGAATGGTGACGACAGTTGTCGATCGTGAGCACCTATACAGTTGGTTATCATTTACAGCCTTACCGTTTTCGCTCGACTTTTGGTGGGAATCCACAGCTGCCAAGACCCAATACATTCTGGACCCCGCGGAAGCCCGCGCCGGCACAGGTTTAAGCAATACTCCGACGTTGGATTTGAAATGCTAGGGAACGGGGGGGGGAACTCTGTGAGCCTTTCGGTCCGTGCGGCGGAAATTTTGACAAAACGCCGTTTGCTTACGCCGTCTCTAAGGATCACGACCCGACCAGCGGACAATAACCTCGCCCCGTGGTGATTTCCCGCCGCCATCGAGAGTAACCGCTGGTTTTGATCGATTATGTCCACCGTCGTGTCGTAATATTCTTCAATGTCCTGCGAACATATGTCGCAGTCCAACCTCCGCATCCGAGACAACCGGCTCTCCCCCTACACAATCAAGACGTAAACTGCTCGGGTCTATCGGAAAACGCAACCGCTGTCATACCTCAAGGATTTTCTTCTGCTGATCGGGAAGCAGCCTTTGCGATACGTTTTCCGAAAAGCTCCGTTTGATCATCTCCTCGACCCGTAACGCCTCGACGCGGAGCAAGTTCAGGATCATGTTATAGGTTAGCCGAAATTGAGATTGCAGTTTCGTCGGCTTGCCCAATATCATCCGGTTCAAGACTCCTTGCTGCAAACGCATGGATGTCGAGAGATACACCGCCACCCAGGGAATTCACGCAGTAAATCAAGGGTCCTTTACGGAATATCGGAGGTTGAGGAGCGCACGCACCTCCGGCAGTTCGTCTCCAACGGTGATGATCACGGTACCGGTTGTATCCAGCCCGCGCCTTCCGGCACGACCTGCCATCTGCGTGTACTCTCCTGCAAGGATCTCCCGGAAGCTTCTGCCATCATGTTTTTTTATCCCCGAGAAAACAACGCACTTGGCGGGCATGTTGACCCCCTGGGAACATAATTGCCGATCAGAAATTTGCGCTAACGTGGGGGTAGGGACTCGTGGGGGGGCGGCGCACACGAGGCGCATTTCGCCATGTTGGGGAGGAAGCACGTGTTTGGAAACATACCATGGCAAATGTTTCCGTCGCAAACAGCACCTTGACCAAGCCTCTCCCAAATAGAATCTCAACGATCTGCGAACGGAAGCATATATAGTTAGCACCGTCTTAGATGACTGGGTTCGGGTCTGAGATTGACGCCAGCAAGGCGGACCTCTTTGACTATCGGAAGCAAACCGCCGTGATGCACCCCAATTCCCCTTGATAACAAATCCCTCATGCGCTTGATCTGTGGGAGTTGCTTGTCCGTACCTGGGGTCATGATTAAGGGACCAGGTTAGTATAACACCGACCACCAATGACGTGAAGGGGCAATTGATAGACGGCCGCGGCCCCATCAATCTGACAAACCCCAGAGCTCCAAAAAACGTTTTACAGCCCACACACCTTTGAGCCTTCCAAGCGCCTTTTCAATCGCGACGTGAACCTCACTCTTTTCGGTGGACGTGCAGAGGTCGAGGTTCGTCAGCGTCGATGCGTTCTCCTCGCATCGTTTCTTTGAAAGCGTGAAGACGACCACCGGCAGAAGAGATTTCTTCTTCAGGTTACCCATCAGGTGGACGTACAACGTCTTATCGTGATTGAACCTCGAGGGGGCTCCGCCCCGAGATGGAGCGGCGCCCCTCGTCATCTGACCTCTTCCTCGAGCTGGTGGACCGCCCCGGCCTGTAGGTAACCCTCGGGCCCCTCGCTGTGGAGCCGCTGCGCGCGCACCCAGACGCTGTACCGGAGGAAGGCCCGCAGCTTCGCGCTCCTTGTCTTGCTTGCGCCGAAGCGCTTCGCCGGCATCCTTATACCTGTGAAACACGTACAACCAAGGAGAAACGCTGAGAATCCACTCGTGATCCGGGGGAAGCGGGAAGAATTCATACCCTTGACCCAAGAAACTCCCTGAGGAATCCACGATCTTCCACAGCTCTTTCCCAGAGTAGAGGTAATGCTCCAGCGGAACCGGGCGCTTGGCCGTGGAAATCACGTAGATGTCTTTCTTCTTCGTCCGCCTTGGTCAGAGGATCAGGAACGTTAGCGAGGGTTTGGCGGACCGCCGGCGGAGATCGCTCACCCGACCCAGTCCGCGAACTCGTGAGTGTTTGGCACCGTTGCTGACAGGAGGATTATATTAACGTGATCTGGTAGCATGATGATGACCTCCTCCCAAACAACTCCTCGCTGTGCGTGCTCAGGTGAGTAAAACACGTGGAGGGGAAAATGCGTTCACATGCCTCCGCATCGTTGACATAATGGACCTCGTCGAAAATGACGAATTCGACATCTCGGATGAGGTCCGCACCCTTGTAAAGCATACTCCTGAGAATCTCCGTGGTCATGATCAGGCAATTTGCCTCAGGGTTGATTTGGACATCTCCGGTCAGGATCCCGACGGCGTTCGAACCGAAGGTCTGCTTGAAATCCCTGAATTTCTGGTTCGAAAGAGCTTTGATTGGTGACGTGTAAATCGCCCTGGTCGGTGAAGTAAAAACCCAAGTCCCACAAGCTAAATGCTTGGCTATCAACAGCTTGGCTCACCTTGTCATGTGCTTGCCAGCCAATGCGATCGCGTACTCTGCCACCACAGTTTTGCCGGCGGAGGTATGGGCCGCCACGAACACCGAATCACCCATCTCCAGGTGATAAACCGCCTCCTTTTGGAAGGTATCCAACTCGAAGGGGTACTGTTACGGAAAACTATCAGCGGAGTGTGACTTTATGGGGGTTTCATCAGGAAGCGAAGCACCTCATGAGCCATGTCTGGCACGAGCTCGTGAAAGTTCTTCATCGGTTTACTTATGTCCACCTTCCGGGCCCATTCGCGTTTCTGAACACGCGCGTGTCTTGTAGAGCGGTGGGTCGCACTGAGGGGTGCGAGGTGGGCACGCTAGGAAGGGGGATTCGTCAATGTGCCGATTAGGCATCTTGACCATCCCGCACCGATGTCGGCAATAAGTCATCAATTTCCGAGCTTCCGACGAGGGATTGACCCTCAGATTCCAAGCGCGAGGATGATGGCTAAGTGAAAACCATAAGGAAAGCAGGCACCGTTTTGACTTGGCATGCTTACTACATCTCCTCGTCCCACAGCCGAGCGCTTCTGAATGCTATCCAACCCGTCCAACCCAGTTTCGTCTTCCCCGGGCAATCGCAAACCTCTCGTAAACCCTGGAGGGATGGTCCTGATCCCCTTACCCTCTGCCTCGAGCCCGTCCTCCAGATCGTCGGGTAGACCAGAACTTGGATCCTCCAATCCTCCTGGCCAGAACGGCACGCTCCCGGCTTTCCCACGCACAAAGTTCTTGCTTGGTCCAGGCGCGCGGTCAAGCGACGTCGACGTCAGGCCCGTAGTCACTCGTGGGTTTGAGGTCTGGCGTAAACGTCAGGGTCCGCGAAAACCAATGCTCGGCGGCGAGGTGGGGGGGGGAAGCACCTCTGTGTAGCCTGTGACTCTCCCTTCAAGTCCGGTACGAATGAACGAGAGACTGGTCGGTTGAGGGGACGGCTCGTGCTTGATCAATGAAGGGATCGAGAGTTCGTTCTGCCAGTGTCTGACCATAATATCATTGATCAATAAGACACTCCTGCCTGACCCACACACTTACACTTGATACTTGGGTAGCCAATGGTCGGGAAGTTTTTGTTTGGGAAACAAAAGCCTCTCCTCGATCTCGGCGTGAATCTGCTCTCTCGAAGGGGGCCCTGAAAGACCCAAGCCGTCCAACAACCCAGCGGCGTAATCCGAGCGAGGACAGACGATCTTCTGGATAAGATCCCCCTGCGTCTCGATGTCCATCATGGGGATTGGCTGGCTCGACGCGGCGGATGAGATGAGCGTTCCGGAGTGAAGACCGGAAGCTGTTGATCGGATTCACCATCCACATTTGGTCGGGTATCAGCCAAGTCGCGCCGGATTGACGCGTCCCACTTCTTGGCTGTGGTCGGCGGAGGTGAGGTGCGGGAGCGAGCCCGTGCACTGGGTGCGAGGAAGGATGATCTCACAAGGGGGTTTGAATTGGTTACTTGGAACGTGGCTTTGATCAGACCTTCGGAATTCATCCTATGTAAGTTGCCGTATCTCATTCTAGTCAGGACATCTTAAACTGTATGAAAGGCTCCTATGAACGTCCGACTGAGATATATCACAAATCTATGCGATACGATACGGCCCAAGATGTGTTTACAGTACACCGAAGAATCTGTTCTTCCCTGCATGTGGTGTTTGAGCCACCGCAGTAGTCCGAAACGACCATTCAATCCTCTATCATACAAGAACGTGGCGATTGGAATAGTAAGAAGCGTAAAATATGCTGATTAGGGGAAGACAACCTAGGATTATCGTGCCCAGAGACGAGAAAGGAGCCCAAGAAAATCCGGACACAGCGGATCACCTTCAAAGGCGGCGATGCGCGTACACGTTCTCGATGTGCATGAAATACGGAATCTTCGCTTCTTGGAGTTCTTCGTCAACCTTCTTTTCAAAAGCTTCGAGGAGTGCTTCGTCCATCCCACCGCTCAGCAGCAAGGGCCTAGCACCTCGTATAAAAGCCTAATGTGAACTCCATCAGATAAAGAGGAGGCACCACAACGAGGGCAGACGTACCTGGATGTCGTCCCTCATGAAGGTACCCGTTCGGTTCAGCCTGGCAGCATCAGGATAGTCTGATGGGATCCACGGCGAAGCGGGAAACAAGTAGCTCCTGTACACGACATTGGTGAACGATGGGTGTTCAGAAACCCACCGGTGGAAATGGGTCGCAGCCTCCGTTTCTCCCCCCCTCTGTTTTACGGCCGCCCTGACCATACCCATCCACCGAGGAAAGTATGGTGGGGCAAGCCCGAGACCATCATACGGTATGGGCTTCTTATCTATCCCGTATACGACGAAATCACATTCGGTAAGGTTAACCAAACCGTTAGGCCGTAATGCCTGGCCGGCCTGGTCGATGAGGCCCGCATAGTCCCTGACCTATAATCCAATTAGAACGCGCGCCGATGAAGAAACGGTCGCGACGTGGATGCTTACTCCGGAACAAACCAAACGGGCATTGATCACATTAAACTCTCCCTGGTAATGTTGAAGACCGAGGTTGATATCGTCGATTTCACTCCTGCAACCGGATCAGAAAACAAGACACGTGCAAATAATTGGTCTTCTTGCTGACCTGCAATTAGGGGGCATATCGCTAAAACCGACGCGCGTGAGGCGGGTGGGAACGTAGGGACGGGAACGCCAACTCACACTACTTGCATGGGGACGAGGTCGACCGCGACGCAGGAGCAATGGGGGAAATCCCTCGCCACATCCAATATCCTAACGCGTGAGTGAGTATCGTGAGCGGAATGCATCTTGAATGAGGACGCACCAACAACCGCTCCCACAACCCAAGTCGAGACAAGCCACCGGCGGTTCTCCAGGAGCTGGTGGTGCAAGCACTGTCTCCATGGGCGGCGGGTACCGGCCCATAACCTCCATGAACATTAAGTGCTGTTTATCTGATCAAGCATTCAGTTCATATGCGCGCCAAGGGAGACCTCTCATCACTGACCGAGCCTCTCCAGCTCCTCGTCGTCGGCTGGGAGTTGGTAGACTTCTGAGTAGTTGTTCAGACCGCGACCATATTCGTGTTTGAAAGATTGGGCGCGAATGGAGCTTGACATTGAAAAAACTGAGGCACCAGAGGAAATCGAGGCTTGATCCTGTATGTCGGTTGCGGAGGAAGCAGACGTGCCGGTGAATGGGTCGAAGGACATCACGCTTGCAGTTTCGATGTCAGAACTGGAACACATGTCGACATCGGCGGTTATATGTGACCAGGACATGGTGGGGTTGGGGCGTGGTGGAACGGGCCACAAGGCCATCATGGGTGTTTATGAAGGGGACGAACACGGTATATATTGGCAGGGGGTCGGGAGTGCTGGAGGAGGGCACGAGCTCGACCCATCTCCGCCGATGCCCGCCAAGCTCACGCTAGAGGCGAAAAATAAAAATAATCCTCGAGAATCCGGTTCCCATCCCCTGCGCTGGTTTGGGCGCGTTCGAATCACAGCAGGAAAAAAGGTTCGTGCCATTGAGTGAGCCTCGCACCGTCCAGGCCACAGAGTTATCTCCGCCTATGGCTTTCATTACAGTAACACTGCGCATCCTACCGCTTCTTTAATGCTTCAAAACGTTTAGCCAATATCTCGAATTCGTCAACCGGTCCATCTTCTTTCGCCTTTGGTTCTGCGTCTTCGGTCGGGGGCATGTCCGGCAGCTTGGGAACCTTGACGTCCGTTTCCACCTTCGCTTTCACATTGTCCAAAACCTCTTCTTTCTCCTTCTCCCCGACCTTTAATTGATCACGCTCGCGTAGATTAGGATGTGAAAATGATGCAAAGGGCGATGAGCCATACCTCTGCATCCTTTTCCGCTTTCTTCGGCTCACCATCGCTCCCACCCTCCTTCGTGAGGGGGATCGGAGGACTCCAGCTAACTCCGTAACCCTTGGCGATTTCGAATAGGTACGCGTCTACCAGTTCTGGCGAGGGCGTGGATAACGCAAGTTTCTTCATAACCTTTGCCGGAATCAATCATCCTCACGTAAAATCTCGGCCGGGGGTCACGAAACCCTCACCCTTTCGCTGACACAATTGTCTTTGTTTTCCATCACCCCCAAGGAAAACTCCCGACCGTACTTGTGCATCATCATGTCCCTCAGCATATTCAGCTCTGGGGATCGGAAACACTGGTTGTGAGCGTGAAAGGTAGAGGGGTTTTCAGGGACCTTCAAACCTTTCAACTCCGTGCGCGGGGCAGCATGTATGATGCTACAGACGCTTTCCAGAACACGTGGATCAGGGTCCTTGGCCCTGTTGGGCGGGGTTCAGAGACGAAGTCGCAATACTCGCATAAAACCCGAGACGCCTCACGGTTGATCCAAGAGACCGAATCTAGCGATAATCAGTTCGCAGTGGAGCTCGAGGAGTTCGAGCAACTCGATGTAGATGTCCTCATTGATTACTGTTCATTAGGAGATCAGTGCTCAGTCCCCGAAGGTAACCAGTGGACTAAACTGTTCTCGACCTTGATTCTTGCTGTCTCGAGCTTTCCTCGCTCCAGTAATGTTGCGATATCTCGCCTGGCGCTCTTCGCCTGTGCTTCCTTCTTCTCCTGGAGTGTTCGGAGACGTTGAATAGACAAACTGGACGGCGTCGGTGGGGCAGCACTTTGCTGCGGAAAAGAGTGATCAAGTACCGTGTTTGAACCTGTGGATCATGTCAAGGATCCGAAGGGGAAAGCGTCCATGTGGAAAAATACGCTACCTTGGCCTTTGTCGAGTTCCAGGCGACTCTTCCTGGGTTGCTCATATCAAATGGTCGTAATGGTGATTCCCTGCGGCCTGATCATTCCTGATCGCTTCGTAGGCCACCTGATCGAGTGAGGTCAGCCTCCCGGCGCGGAGTGGGCCAAATTTACAGGAACGTGTACCTTGGTACCCCCCCGCGCCGGTTTCGTCGTCTACGATGCCTAGGCGACGATCTGATGTTGCGGAGGGAATTATAACTGGCCCCGGCCTACAGTCGTACAAGACTCGTTCAGGAGGAAAGAGATCATGATGTCCGGACCAGTCTCCACGATCCCTTCGGTCCTCGAGATCAAGACAGACCCTACAGGCGGCTGCGTTTCTGACACAATCACGGGCCCTCAGGCCACCGCCCTCTAATTTTATATGATCTAGGCTGGAGGGGCGTTCCGGTTTGTCGCAAGCCATGCCACGCCCGTCCCCGTACTGTATGATCCCAGTTGTAACATCAGACAAATCGATCATCGATCATTTTAAATATGTGTCCCGGTTCGCTCGCTCCTTTCTGGCGGCCGACTACAAGCG
>Ga0307509_10001327_pt1 | contig 41950 bp, 41 predicted proteins | sample 10_EM_MG_FD_202245 | JGI IMG/M metagenome (GOLD analysis project Ga0307509, IMG submission 202245) | Populus trichocarpa ectomycorrhiza microbial communities from riparian zone in the Pacific Northwest, United States - 10_EM | ecosystem: Host-associated > Plants > Roots > Unclassified | place...
TTCCTTCGACCCCAGGACCTTCGATATTGCCGAGGTCAACGAAAGACTGAGCCCTTCGGAATACTGAGCGTCAAGGGCGGTACTGGTCGGACTATTACAGCGTTCGAGGAGGGTGGCGGAGTGCACCTCCGCCCACGCCGTCTACACTGCCCAGAAACATCGAGAATCCAACCGGCCCACCCACAACGCCCGTAACGGCCGTCCGACATGACTTGGCTTCTCCGACCATCTGTGGCCTGCCTCGCCCTTGTTTTCGCAGGCTTTGCGTTCGCCGATGAGAAGTCGGCAACCTACCAGCTGACTGCCGGCGAAGAAGCGTCGTTGCTCACAACAACCGAACGCGGGAAGCTCGCCGCAATTCGCACGCGACCCTTGACCCTTCGCGCGGCGGCGATCACGTTCGACCCGAACGCCCTGACCGGAGAAGTGATCAACATCACGACGATGAGCGGCGAAGTGCTCTCGTTCAAGAGGGTCAAATCTGGAGTGAAGGAAGTGCGTGAATTGAGGTTCGGCCTTCTGCCCATCAAGCACCGAGTATTCGGCTGGATCGGACAAACTGCGAACATGAGTGAGGCGGTCTTTTCCGCCGATGATGAGGGACTCAGCGGACGGATATACGCGCACGGCTACGGCGCAATGACTGTGGGCATGCTTAGCAAGTCGCACTACTTCCTGAGCGAGTTTGATCAGGCAAAGCAAATTCCACGGGGCGACCACGTTGTGAAGACGAGCCCCTAGGGTTTCAGCCGCGCTCTCCTGGCTTGCCCGAGACGTATCTGCGAAGCCCGCCCTATCCATCGTCGCAGCCTGAATAGCGCGACACCCCGTCAATACTTTTAGAGCCATCTCCGTAGGGAGGTGTCCCCCTTCGGAGTGACACGCGGCGCATCTTGGGTGGACGAAGCTTCTTCGCATGGACACGCTCATCACCCTAATTCGCTTGGTCGTCGCCCTGATCCCGGTCGGCATGGCGCTTCGAGCCTTGCTGACCGAGTTGCGGCCGCCGATCGAGAGTCCGACCGCCGAGTTCTACCGGGCCAACAGCCGCCCGACCACGTACCCGAGTCTTGCGGCCTTGAAGGATATGGAGGAGACGAATGCCGGCATTCGTGAGGCGCAGAGAGTGGCGTGTTGACGAGGCGGAACTCGTGGCGGATCACCAGCCTTGATCGTTCAAACGCAAGCCTGAAGCCTTGTTCGGCGGAGGCTGGGTCCGTATAAGCGGGATCGAGCCTTCAAGATTTCGCTTGCACTTTGCCAACTGCAGCCTCGGTCGCCGAGACGATGGTGTTTGATTGCTTCAAGATCTCCGCGGCCTGTTCAATGCTCGCGCGATCGGCCTCGACGCCGGCGAGCATTGCTTTGATATCCGCAAGCAGTTTCGTTTCAGGTTCGTTGATGACCAAATGGAACCCCGAAGGTGTACTTACGGATTCGCCTACACTCACGCGTTCACGGCGTGAACACCACTGCCCGAAATCCATGACACCCTCCGAACCGCCCCCCATTTCCGACACCGACACCGCCGCGCTCAGCGCGTTGCGGCTGCTCGCGAACCAACCGGCCTTGTCTCAACGACAGCTGTCGCGGGAGTTGGGTCTGAGCCTTGGCAAGACTCACTATGTCGTGCACGCCCTGCTCGACAAGGGCCTGGTCAAGATCCAAAACTTCAAGCGCAGCGACAAGAAGATGGCCTACGCCTATCTGCTCACCCCCAAGGGCCTGAGCACGAAATTGCAGCTGACGCGCAGCTTCCTGGCGCGCAAGGAAGTCGAGTTCGAGCTGCTTCGCACGACGATTGCGCGCCTGCGCCGGGAAGTGCATCCCGGCGCCCCCTCCGACACGGTCTCGTGATCGGGCATTTCCACAGACGTCCATGGAAAAGAACGCCAAAATCTACATTGCAGGTCACCGAGGGATGGTCGGCAGCGCGATCGAACGCCGCCTGCGCTCGGCCGGCTACTCGAACATCGAGACGCGGACGCGTGCAGAACTCGACCTCCTCGACCAGCGCGCCGTTCACTCCTTCCTGGTCGAGACGCGGCCGGAGTACATTTTGATCGCGGCCGCCAAGGTCGGCGGCATTCACGCGAACAGCACCTACCGCGCCGACTTCCTCTACGAGAACCTCGTCGTCGAGGCGAACCTAATCCACGGCGCGCACGTCGCCGGCGTGCAACGCCTGATGTTCCTCGGCTCGAGTTGCATTTACCCGCGCGACTGCGCTCAGCCGATCAAAGAGGACTACCTCCTGACCGGCCCGCTCGAGCAGACCAACGAGCCTTATGCCATTGCAAAGATCGCCGGGATCAAGCTCGCCGAGACCTACAACCGGCAATATGGCCGACAGTACGTTAGCGTGATGCCCACCAACCTCTACGGCCCGAACGACAACTACGACCTGAACACCAGCCACGTGGTGCCGGCGTTGATCCGCAAGGCGTTCGAGGCAAAGCTTCGCGGCGACAGCGAGTACGTGGTCTGGGGCACCGGTACACCGCGCCGCGAGTTCCTCTACGTCGACGACCTGGCCGACGCCTGCGTGCACCTCATGGAACAGGGTTACGACGGTCCGCTCGTGAACATCGGTACTGGCGAGGACGTGACGATTGCCGAGCTCGCGCGCACCGTGATGTCGGTCGTCGGCTTCGAGGGTCGTATCGTGTTCGACACCAGCAAGCCCGATGGAACGCCACGCAAGCTCCTTGACGTGCGCCGGCTTTCGGCGCTCGGCTGGCGTGCCAGCACGCCGCTGCGCAGCGGCATCCAGAAGGCTTTTGACGCCGCCCCCTTTCGTCACCAGGTCGGTTGACCCACTTCCGAAAAGCCCTGTCTCATGACCATACCCAAAGTTGCCCTCATCACCGGCGTGACCGGCCAGGACGGCGCCTACCTGTCCGAGCTGCTGCTCTCGAAGGGCTACGAAGTGCACGGCATCAAGCGCCGTTCGTCGTTGTTCAACACCGACCGCATCGACCACCTATACCAAGACCCACACGTCGACCACCAACGCTTCAAGCTGCACTATGGCGACCTGACGGACTCGACCAACCTGATCCGCATCATCCAGCAGGTGCAGCCGGACGAGATCTACAACCTGGCCGCGATGAGCCACGTCGCGGTGAGCTTCGAGACGCCGGAATACACCGCCAACGCCGACGGCATCGGCACCCTGCGCATCCTCGAGGCGATACGCATCCTCGGGCTCGAGAAGAAGACGCGCTTCTATCAGGCGAGTACGTCCGAACTCTATGGTCTGGTGCAGGAAACGCCGCAGAAGGAGACGACGCCGTTCTACCCGCGCAGTCCCTACGCAGTGGCCAAGATGTACGCGTACTGGATCACAGTGAATTACCGCGAGGCCTACGGCCTCTACGCCTGCAACGGCATCCTCTTCAACCACGAGAGCCCGTTGCGCGGTGAGACCTTCGTCACCCGCAAGATCACGCGCGCGATGGCTCGCATCGCGCTCGGCCTGCAGGATTGCCTGTATCTCGGCAACATGAGTGCGCTGCGCGACTGGGGCCACGCCAAGGACTACGTCGAGATGCAATGGCGCATGTTGCAGCACGACACGCCCGAGGACTTCGTCATCGCGACGGGTGTGCAGTACAGCGTGCGGCAGTTCGTCCAGTTCGCTGCCGCCGAACTCGGCATCGCCGTGGAGTTTTCGGGCAGCAGTGTCGACGAGATCGGCGTGGTGGCGCGCGTCGATCACGACCGTGCCCGCTGCCGGCCTGGCGACGTCATCATCAAGGTCGATCCGCGCTACTTCCGACCGACCGAAGTCGAGTCGCTGCTCGGTGACCCGAGCAAGGCGAAGGCAAAGCTCGGGTGGTCGCCGACGATCACGCTCCCGGAGTTGGTCCGCGAGATGGTCCTGAGCGACTACGAAGCGGCCCAACGCGACAACCTCGTCAAGCAGGCGGGCTTCCAAGCCTACGACTATCACGAATAGGCGCACGCGCCTCGACCGAACCGACGCGAATCATGTTCAACGACAAATCAATCCTTATCACCGGCGGCACTGGCTCGTTCGGCAAGAAGTACGTGAAGACTATCCTGGCGCGCTATAAGCCGCGGCGGATCATCGTGTACTCCCGCGACGAGCTCAAACAGTTCGAAATGCAGCAGGAATATGACGACCCCGCGATGCGCTACTTCATCGGCGACGTCCGCGATCTGAGCCGTCTTACCCAAGCGATGCGCGGCGTCGACTTCGTGATCCACGCGGCGGCCCTGAAACAGGTTCCAGCGGCTGAATACAACCCGATGGAGTGCATCAAGACCAACATCCACGGGGCCGAGAACGTCATCGCTGCGGCCATCGCGACGGGCGTTTGCAAGGTCATGGCCCTCTCGACCGACAAGGCCGCCAACCCGATCAATCTCTACGGAGCGACGAAGCTTGCTTCAGACAAATTGTTCGTCGCGGCCAACAACATGGTGGGCAAGGACGGTACGAGCTTCGCCGTCGTCCGCTATGGCAACGTGGTTGGTTCGCGCGGCTCAGTCGTGCCGTTCTTCGCCAAGCTGCTCGACGAAGGCGTCCGTGAGTTGCCGATTACGCACGCCGCGATGACCCGTTTTTGGATCAGTCTGCAGGGCGGTGTGGATTTCGTCCTGAAGAACTTCGAACGGATGTACGGGGGTGAGATCTTCGTCCCGAAGATTCCGTCCATCCGCATCACTGATCTGGCAGCGGCGATGGCGCCCGGCGTGGCCACGCGTGTGATCGGCGTGCGCCCCGGTGAGAAGTTGCACGAGATCATGTGCCCGGCCGACGATTCGCATCTCACGCTGGCGTTCGACGATCACTATGTGCTGCGCCCGACGATCAAGTTTCATCACTCGAATATCGACTACACGCTCAATGCTGTCGGCGAGCGTGGACAATCAGTCGAGGCGGGTTTCGAGTACCACTCGGGCAGCAACTCACACTTCCTGACGCCTGACCAGATTCGCATCTTCAACACCGAGGCGATGCGATGATCCCGTACGGTCGTCAGAGCATCTCCGAAGAAGACGTCCAAGCAGTCGTCGAGGTTCTGCGCTCCGACTTTCTGACGCAAGGACCCGTCGTTCCGACTTTCGAACAGGCGGTCGCCGAGAGCGTCGGTACCCACCACGCGGTCGCGGTCAACAGTGCTACATCTGCACTCCACATCGCCTGTATCGCGCTCGGCCTCGGACCGGGCGACTTGCTTTGGACCGTCCCGAACACCTTCCTGGCCTCGGCCAATTGCGCGCTGTACTGCGGCGCCGACGTCGGATTCGTCGATGTCGACCCGGACACTTGGAATCTGAGCGTCCCTGATCTCGCGCGTCGACTCGACGATGCCCAGCGCGCCGGCCGGCTGCCGAAAGTCGTGGTCCCGGTGGCGTTCGCGGGGCAGTCCTGCGACATGCGTGGCATCAAGGCGCTGGCGGATCGTTACGGTTTCCATGTGCTCGAAGATGCGTCTCACGCGATCGGTGGCCGATACAACGGCAAGCCTGTCGGTTGCGGCGACTACGCCGACATCACGGTCTTCAGTTTCCACCCCGTCAAGATCGTGACCAGTGCCGAAGGCGGCATGGCCGTGACGCGAGACGCGAAATTGGCAGCCGCAATGCGGCTGTTCCGCAGCCACGGCATGACGCGAGATCCGCAGCAGATGGAGCGCCCGAGCCACGAGGCCTGGTACTACGAACAGGTGGCTCTTGGCTACAACTACAGAATGACGGAGCTGCAGGCGGCATTGGGCCTGAGCCAGATGAAGCGCCTGTCGGCGTTCGTCGAACGGCGACACGCAATCGCCCGTCGCTACGACAACTTGCTGGAAGGCCTGCCCGTTGTGACCCAGCGGGCGGAACCGGGCGCGCACTCGGCGTTGCACCTGTACCCCGTTCGGCTCAATGCCCCCGCGCGCCGGCACCGTGTGTTCGACGCGATGCGCGGTTCGGGTATCGGCGTGAATGTCCACTACATCCCGGTGCACTTGCAGCCGCACTATCGGCGCATGGGCTTCGCCGCGGGTGACTTTCCCAATGCGGAGGCGTACTACGCGGGCACCATCAGCCTGCCGATCTACTTCGATCTGGCGGATCGGGCACAAGATGAAGTCGTTTCCGCGCTGCGAGAAGCCATCGGACGCGCTGACTGAGTCATCGCGCGGAACAGTATGAGCAACTCGCGTCAGCTTCTAGTCGTCATTCAGTCCAGGCTGTCTTCCACGCGTCTGCCCGCGAAGGCACTGTTGCCGCTAGGGGGGAGGCCGGCGGTCGTGCTGTGTGCACAACGCGCTTCAAATCTGGGGCTCCCGGTCGTCGTCGCGATCACCGACGAAACGGCCGACGATGCGATCGCGACCGAGTTGGCTCTGGCCGGTGTAGCCTGCTTTCGCGGTTCAGAAGTCGATGTGTTGCAACGATTCGAACGTGCCACCCACGACCTTCCCGAGCACGCCACCGTGGTCCGGTTGACCGCCGACAATGTGCTGCCTGATGGCGCGTTCCTGCGTGCTCTTCTTGATGAGTTCGAGGAAAGGGGCCTGAGGTATCTCGGCACCGACTCTCCTCGAGACGGTCTGCCCTACGGCCTGAGTGCCGAAGTCTTCCGCGTGTCGGCGCTTCGCCAGGCCGACCGGTGGGCAACCGACCCGGCCGATCGCGAACACGTCACGCCGTGGATCCGGCGCCAGACATCTACCGGAATCCACATGAGTTCCGGTGCGCCGACGTACTGGGCCCGACTGAGATGCACACTGGACACGTTCGAGGACTACGAACGCCTGCTCGGCGCCTTTCAGGGCATCGCAGACCCGGTCGCCGTCTCCTGGCGAACTCTGGTCGAACGCCTCGCCGACGCGAGTGCGTTGCGACACGCGCCGCGCTGTCCTTTCCGCATTGGCGTCGACGGGCGTGCCCACAGCACTCTGACCCTTGGGACCGTGCAGATCGGCGCTCCCTATGGGATCGCGAATCGAACCGGCGTGCCGTCGGATGCCGAGGTTGCACTGCTGCTTCGCGATGCTGTTGACGCGGGCATCACCTCGCTGGACACGGCTCGCGCCTACGGGCAAGCCGAGAATCGCATCGGCCGGTTGCTGTCCGTGGGTGGTCGCGATCGCATCCGATTGATTACCAAACTCGGCGTGTTGGACCGCAGTCTTGCGCCGGGTACTGACCTCCAGTCGGTCCGCGCGGCTGTCGACGCCAGTGTCCTCGGCTCCGCGTATGCCCTGCGCACACGACGCATCGACACCTTGCTTCTGCATCGATGGTCGCACCGGACCGCGTTCGGCGGCGCGATCTGGCAACGCCTGCTTGAATTGAGACGCGACGGCGTCGTCGGGCGCCTCGGCGCCAGTGTGTCCGATGCCACCGAGGCAACACAGGCGCTTGCCGATCCCGATGTCGAGCACCTTCAGTGCCCGGTCAACTTGCTCGACGCACGCTGGCGCAGTGCGTCGTTCCTGGCTACGGCCCAGGCCAGGCCTGAAGTCGTTGTTCACGCGCGCAGTGTGCTGCTGCAAGGACTGCTGACCTTGCCTGCCGAGCAGTGGATTCGCGTGCCAGGAGTCGATGCTGCAACTCTGTGCGCGACGCTCGATCACTGGGTCACGGTCTGCGATCGAATCGACAGAGTCGACTTGTGCATGGCTTACGTGCGCGCATTGCCATGGGTCACGAGCTTGGTCGTGGGAGTTGAAAGCGTCGAGCAGTTGAGAGGCAACTTGTCACTGATGCAACGGCCGCCGCTTTCCGAAGAGCAGATCGCTCGAATCGATGCAAGCCTGCCCCTGCTACCCGAACAGTTGGTCAACCCCGCACGATGGGAGGTTGCGCATGCCTGATGACGCGATCCAGAATCGCTTCCACCTCGACGGTCGCCGCGTGCTGGTCACTGGGGCGAGCGGTCACTTGGGCGAAGCGGTTTCGCGCGCGATCGTCAGTGCCGGTGGCGTCGCCGTCCTGGCCGGTCGGACGGCCTCTCGAGTCGAAGCGCTATCGATGGCCATGCGTAGGACCGGTGCCGCATGCGAAACGCTTGTCTTCGACGTGGGCTCGCCCTCGGAATGTCGCGCCGCCATCGCTGAACTCGCGCGCCGCGACGGGCACCTCGCAGGCATCGTCAACTGCGCTTACGGCGGCCGTGCGACAACGCTGATGGACGCGACCGACGCTGACTTCGATTTGGCCTTCGGCCAGAACCTCACCGGCCCGTTCGCTCTCGTGCAGGCGGCATTGCCGCTGCTGAAAGCAGCCGCCACGACCCTGCCCGGAGGCGCCTCGATCGTCAACATCGCATCCATGTATGCGCACGTCAGTCCGGACCCTCGCATCTATGGCGTCTCCGGCAAGAACAACCCGCCGTTCTACGGCGCTGCCAAGGCTGGCCTGCTGCAGCTCACCCGCTATCTGGCGGTGCATCTTGGCCCCGACCGAATCCGCGTGAACAGCATCAGCCCGGGACCGTTCCCGCCGTCGACCATTGCGCAGACTGCCCCTGAATTCCACGCTCGGTTGTGCGAGAAGACACCACTTGGCCGCATCGGCGCTGCCGATGAACTCGCCGGCCCTGCGCTGTTCCTCCTCTCGGATGCGTCCTCGTTCGTCACCGGGTCCGACCTAGCGGTCGACGGAGGGTGGACGGCGTGGTGACAGCGATCTGCGCGTCCCCGCGGGTGGTGTTTCGTGCCGACGCCAGTGTCGCCATCGGCTCCGGCCACGTCGTGCGCTGTCTGGCGCTTGCCCAGAGCCTGAGAAGGCTGGACTGGGATGTTCACTTCATCTGCCGGGATCACGATGGTCATCTCGGCGAGCAGATCACAGGGCTCGGCTTCCATCTCGAATTGCTGCCGCGCCACATAGGTCAGAACACCGCGACATCACAGGAGGCCGGGCTCGGCACAGATTGGCAGGTTGATGCGTTCGAGACGGCGGCGTGTCTCGATCGACTCGCGCCCACATGGCTGGTCGTCGACCACTACGGCCTTGATCGGCGCTGGGAAGAGATCCAGGCGTCGCGCGTCTGCCAGATCCTCGTCATCGACGATCTGGCGGATCGACCTCACGCCGCTGCACTGCTCGTCGACCAGAACCCGCAGTCTCGCCCCGACCGCTATCTTCATCACGTGGCAAGCGATTGTCGGAAGCTTCTGGGTCCGCGATATGCCTTGTTGCGTCCGCAGTTCGAGGAGGCGGCCGCACGTCAACCGCGTCGCGACGGTCGGGTTCGACGGATCCTGGCCTGCGTTGGTGGTTCCGACTCGAAGAATGTCCTGCCGACCCTGATCGAGGCGTGGGCGTCGCTCTTGTCTCCGCGACCTGCGCTGGATGTGGTCGTGGGTGATCACAGTCCGAACCTTGAAGCGCTGCAACGCCAGTGCAGCGTGCTGCACTGTTGCACGTTGCACATTCAAACTGACCGCATGGCCGAACTCATGGCCGGCGCCGATTTGATGATGTGTGCGGCCGGCACGCTCAATTGGGAACGATGCTGTCTCTCCTTGCCAGCCGTGATGATCGAGATCGCGCCGAACCAGCACGAGAATCTGCGCCTGCTGGCGCGCTCGCGCACCGGCATTGACATCGGGCGCGCCGAGACCCTGGGCCAGTTTCCGTTGAAGCCGCTGTTGCGCCGATTGCTGGAGCGGCCTTCGTTGCTGCGCTTGTTGGGCGGGCGAAGCCAGCGGCTGGTCGATGGTCGAGGCGCCTCTCGTGTCGCGGCGGCAATGAGTTCAAACCATGTGCGATTGCGGCGTGCGACGCAAGCCGATGCCGAGATCGCCTGGCAATGGCGCAACAGCGAGACGACCCGCCGCTATTCGACCGACCCTCGCTCCATTCCTCTTCCCGATCACTTGTCGTGGTGGAATCGAGCAGTGCGTGCCGAGGATCGGTCATTGCTGATCGCTGAGACGTACGGCAGTGCCGTGGGCGTGGTCCGGCTTGACCATGAGCGCGATCGGGCGATTCTGTCGATCTATCTGGATCCGTCGCTCACCGGTTTGGGATTGGGCGTCAAGGTCGTCGACGCGGCCCGACGCTGGGTGAAGGAAAACCGCGTCGACGTGTGCCAGTTGTTAGCGGTGATCGACTCGCGCAACTCGGCCTCGCAAAGCGCTTTCGCGTCGGCGGGGTTCACGCTGAGTGGCAACCACTGGGTTCGCGAGGTATGAAATGAACAGCTGCAACGCTCGGCATCTGTCGGCGCGGATCCGGCGCATCGCGGTGCGCGTGTGCCCCCAGTCCTTGTGGCGCCAAACCGACTGCCGCATTCAGGTCTCAGATCCCGCTCCGCGCAGCCTGGTGGATGTGGCATCCCTTTCTCGACTCTAGGCCCCAACATGTTTCGTATCGCTCATCAAGAAATAGGACAGGCGTCAGCGCCGTTCGTCATTGCCGAGATGTCCGGCAATCACAACCAGTCGCTCGAGCGGGCGCTGGAGATCGTCGAGGCGGCCGCGCGCAGCGGTGCACACGCGTTGAAGATCCAAACCTACACGCCCGACACCATGACGCTCGATCTCGACGAGGGTGAGTTCGTCATCTCCGATCCGAAGAGCCTGTGGAACGGCAGGAGTCTGTACGACCTCTATAGCGAGGCCCATACCCCCTGGGAATGGCACGCGCCGATCTTCGAGCGCGCGCGCGCGCTCGGGATAATTCCCTTCAGCACACCGTTCGACGACACTGCAGTCGACTTTCTCGAGGGTCTCGACGTCCCCTGCTACAAGATCGCATCGTTCGAGAACACCGATCTGCCTCTGATCCGGCGCGTCGCCGCCACCGGCAAGCCGATGATTATCTCCACCGGCATGGCCTCGATCAGCGAGCTTGACGAGACCGTGCAAGCTGCACGCGACGCCGGTTGCCGTGATCTCGTGCTGCTGAAGTGCACAAGTACGTACCCGGCAACCCCTGAGAACACCAATGTACGGACGATTCCGCACTTACGCGACCTGTTCGGATGCGAGGTCGGCCTGTCCGACCACACGATGGGGATCGGCGCGGCCGTTGCCAGCGTCGCGCTGGGCGCGACGGTGATCGAGAAGCACTTCACGCTGTCTCGCGCCGACGGAGGCGTCGATTCGACGTTCTCGCTCGAGCCGGCCGAGATGGGTGCGCTCGTCGTCGAGACCCGCCGCGCGTGGGAGGCCCTCGGAAGAATCACCTACGGCGCCACGGGGGCCGAAGAAAAGTCGCGCATGTTCCGACGCTCCTTGTACGTGACGAGGGACGTGAAGGCGGGCGAAGTCCTGAACTCAGAGTCGGTGCGCGCGATTCGTCCAGGCCTGGGCCTGCCCCCAAAGTATCTCGATCGTGTCATAGGCACACGAGTTACCTGCGATGTCAAACGCGGTACGCCGTTGTCGTGGGCGCTGCTTACTGGCGTGGCCGATTCGCGATGAACATTCGTCGCTTCGTGCGCTCAGTCCTTCGGCGCTTGCCGGAGGATCGAACCACCCTCGCCCTTCACGACAGCTTCCTCCGCTCGCCAGTCGCAGCCGTGCCGGCAGCGGGCGCGCTGCGCGTCACCGTTCAGTGTGTCGAGGATGCCTACTACCTCGGGTTGTTCACGCACCTCTGCCGCGCGTTGAACCGGCACATGCCGACGGCCTTTGAGTTGCTCGTTCCGCGCTCGTTCAACGCGATCGTCGGCGCGCACTGGAAGCAGTTCGTCGTGCGTGTCTTTCCAATCAACCGCCTGTACGCCGACCAGTGGGTCCGGGCCTATGGATCGATTTCAGATCGAGTGGCCTATCGCAGCGCCTCGTTCCGACACCCGATCGGTGACATCGTAGATTCTTGGCGCAGCTGGCGCATCTGCCGTTCTTTGCGCGGCGTCGAGGCGCTGGAGCGCCTCGACATCGGCGGTGTCGAATGCGGCGACCTGATCATCGACTCCTACCTGCGCTTTCGACCCTCGCCGCGGGTTCGCCTCGGCGATGCCTTTCTGGTGTACCTCGTCTGGCAGGCCCACCGAGATGTTCGACGTGCGCGGCGCTACTTCGGCTCGGTCCGCCCGGCCCTCTTTCTCACCTCGTACACGACCTACATCCAGCACGGAATCGCGGCACGTGTCGCGCTGCAGGAAGGCGTGCGAGTGATCTCATTCGGCAACTTGCAACAGTTGGGCAAACTGCTCGCGGTGGACGACAGCTTTCACACGCGCAATCCGATCCGCTATCGGCGCGACTTCAAGAGGCTGGAACAACAACATGAACTCCTGCAAGAGGCGCAGCGCCAGCTTGAGCAACGGCTCTCCGGAGGTGTGGATTCAGCGACCTCGTACATGGCGGTGTCGGCCTATGCCCAGACGCGGACCGACGTACCCGATGTGCGCGATGCCGTCGTCGTGTTCCTGCACGACTTCTACGACAGCCCGCATGTCTATGCCGACCTCGTGTTTCCGGATTTCTGGGAGTGGGTCTGCTTCACCGTCGAGACGCTGCAGAATGCAGGGATTCGCTTCTTCCTGAAGCCGCATCCGAACCAGGTCGCGCTGAGCGACGCCGTGATCGGGGATCTCCAGCAGCGGTACCCTGACCTTGATCTGATCCCTTCGAGCATCACGAACCGGCAATTGGTCGACGCAGGCATGGCGTGCGCCGTCACGGTCTACGGCACTATCGCTCACGAGATGGCCTATCTCGGAGTGCCTTCGATCGGCTGCGCGCGCCATCCGCACATCGCATTCGACTTCTGCCGGACCGCAAAGGACCGAGACGGCTACGCTGCCCTTCTTCAGGAATCAACGCGTCTGCCGTTCGATGCATCAGGCATGCGAAGGCAGGCACTCGAGTTCTATGTGATGCACAACCTGAATTTATCCGGCGACGATGTCGCCGTCCGCGACGCAATGATCATGGCGTGGAAAGTTTGCCTGGACCCGAACGCCGATCCATATGCGGCCACTCAGACGTTCGAGGCGCTGGCTGCTCTGCCGGGTTTTTCCGCCTTCGCGGCGCAGGCGATGTCAGGTCTCTCTCCTGCGCGACCCGGAGTTAAGACAGCCGCGTCCGCACTCGAGCAGGAGGCCTCGTGACCTCAGCGCGCAGCCTGGCCAGAACGCTGCTGAATCTTGCTGTGCTACCGCTCGGCCTGATAGGCCACGCGGTCACAGGTCGGACCGCGACGTGGGCGCACGACGCTCTGATCCAGTTGTTCTGCGCCACGGGGGGGCGCACCAACGATTGGGTATCGAGGCTCTTGGCGCTCCGATCTCGCCGGCTCGGGTTTCCGGGGGAGCCGGGACTGCTCGGCTCGACATCGGGACCAGAACTCGACGCGAAGGTGGCCGAATTGCGCGATCGCGGTTACGTCGTGTTCCCGGCGGCGTTGCCGTCGGGTGCCTGCGAGCGACTGATGAACTTCGCGTTGCAAACGCCTGCGCAGGTTCGCCGCATGGACGACGAGCCGGTACGGCCCGAGCCCCGCGTGGCCCTCTTTGATCCTGCGAGCCCGCTGGCCGTCCGCTACGACTACGCGCCCGACAAGTTGTTGGCCAACAGCGACGTGCAAGCATTGCTGGCAGACCCGTCGTTGCTCGCGCTGGCACAGGCGTATCTCGACTGCCGTCCGAAGGCCGACGTGCTTTCGATGTGGTGGCACACGAGCTTTCATTCACAACCTGACAGCGAAGCGGCGCAGTACTACCACTTCGACATGGACCGCATCAAGTGGCTGAAGATCTTCGTCTACCTGACAAATGTCGGACCGGCAGACGGCCCGCACTCCTTCATCGAAGGATCGCATCGCACCGGCGGCATTCCGCAAAGCATGCTCCGTCGCGGCTACGTTCGCCTGTCGGACGAAGAAGTCTTGGGTCACTACGGGGACGAACGGCAGATCGAGTTTTCCGCACCGCGTGGCACCGTCATCGTCGAGGACACGCGCGGGCTGCACAAGGGCAAGGCGGTGACGGGTGCGTCCCGTCTCGTGCTGCAACTCCAGTTCAGCAACTCGCTGTTCGGAGCACGCTACGCCAAGGCGAAGATGAGCGGCGTCCACCACCCGGCACTTCAACGCCAGCTCGTCGAGTCGCCCGACGTCTACGCGAACTATCTCTGACATGGACTGGAGTAGCACGACGAGATCGATTCGGTGGGTGGCGCGTGCGCCCCACCGCCGGTTGAAGCGATGGTGGGCGATGCCTGGCACCGTGGCGTCCTGCAGGCTCGATGCGACGGCAGAGATCATTGGTGACGGCCTGCTCGAGACCGGACGCGATGTCGTGGTCGGCAGGGGCACCTGGATTTCAATGGGGGCAGGACATCGGGTGACCATCGGTGAGGGGGTCTGGATCGGCAACGACTGCGACATCAACGCCGCGCCACGCATCGCAATCGGCGCCCGCTCCAGCCTGCAGAACCGTAGCCAGGTTCTGGGTGACGTGTCGATCGGAGCGGGCTGCGTGTGCGCAGCCAATCTCTACGTCTCTTCGAGCTGGCATCGTTTCGCCGACACGCCCCACCTACCGGTTCGCGTCCAGGACTTCCACGCTCAGTCGCTCGCGGCAGGCCAGAGATCGAGAGCGGTTCACATCGGTGACGACTGCTGGTTCGGTATCAACGTCGTCGTGCTTCCAGGCGTGACCATCGGTCGAGGTTGCGTGATCGGCGCCAACTCTGTCGTTTGCGATGATCTCGCCCCGTATTCCATCGCCGCCGGTTCGCCCGCACGGGTTGTGAAGACGCGGCTGGAATTCTCGCCGCCCGGCACGATCGATGCCAGCGTCGACACGCACATTCCGTATTTCTATGCCGGACTTCGGCAGCTCGGGCCAGTGGGTGCAGACGACCGCGAGTGCCCCCGCGTCCGTGGTGGCTGGCCGACTGCACGCGCGTTCTCGCTGGCACTGCGGACCACGGGGTCGACATCCGTGCTTCTCGCGCTGGACTCCATCTGCGCCGGTCAGTTGCGGCACGGCGATGCGATCGTGGACATCCGACCGGGCCAGCAGACGGTGTCGTTCCCACCAACCCCGGGGCGTTGGGGCGTGCTCGAGTTCGATTGGCATGCGAGTGCCTCACCCGTCACCGATGCATTGGTCGTTCTCGGCGCGTCAGCGGCAAACACCACCGCGGAAGGATCGGGAAGATGAGTCAGCCTGCATCCCTTCGCTCTGCATTGAGCCATCTGCCGCATTTCCTACGGTACGTGCTGCGCCACTTCCGTCTGGCGCGACTCGCTTTCGTGTTGACGATCGTCCTGCTGTTCGTCGAATACGCGGTCTTCAGCCTGATGATTCCGCTCGCATCGGACAAACCCGCGGCCGGAGGCGCCGGCACAGTCGTTCGCTACTGGACGAGCGCTGCCGAGCTCCTGCACCTGACGCCAGGCCAGGTGACTTGGTTATGGCTGTTCCTGGTGTTGCTTGCGGTACGCCTGAGCCTGGGTTTCGTGCATGTTCTTCTCACGACCTGGGTGGCGAAGCAGGTTCATCGGCACCTGAGCGAGAAGACCTTCCGTCGCGTGCTGCTCGACGAGCCGATGACCGAGATCTATCGCCGCTCGATCGGCCACTACATCACGCTAGCGGGCGACGACACGTTTCGGGCAGGCACACTCATCAACACGAGCTCGCAGGTATTGGCGGCGCTGACTTCAGTCGTCGCAGGCTTCTTCCTACTCTACCTTTTCTCGCCCCTGATCCTGCTGTGGACGCTCGTCTTTCTGGCGACCTGCGCCGTGCTGGTCGGTCTCGCGTTCCGCACGCTCTTGCGTGCCAATGCGCGGGCGGTGGCCCTCTCGCGTGACGCGGGTACGGCGTATGTCGAGGCGTTGAACGGATTGCGCTCGATCCGTTCGATGGGGTCCGAGCTCTTCTTCCTGCAAAGCTACGGCGCACAAATTCGTTCGTACGTGAGATTGCTGTTCGAAGCCGATGCGATCAGGAGTGGCATGAAGTTCCTGCCCGCCGTTCTGGCGCTCCTAGCCGGCATCGTGGTCCTGTGGCCGGGCAACGCCGGCTCGGGAGTCCTCACCGCGGGTTACTTCTTCGCCGCCACGACCTTGTTGATGCGCATCTTCATCGCGCTGGGTGCGCTGGTGACCTCAGGATCGACGCTGCTAATGGACATGCGTGCGGCGAGCGACATCGAACAATTGATCGGCCCCGATCGCAGTGCAGTGCAGGACAGTCCGACGCGCGCAGGTGAGCGCTTCGACACCATCGCATTCAGCGACATCCGCTACGGCTACCGGGCCGGCAAGAATGTGCTCGACGGACTCGACTTCGAAGTCAAGGCTGGTCAGACCGTGGCGGTCGTGGGCCGGTCCGGCTCCGGGAAGTCAACGCTGGCGGACATTCTTCTGGGCTTGATTCAGCCCGACGGCGGCAGCGTCAAGGTCGATGGCGGAACCCAGTCGCTGGCCGCCTTGCGCCGGCGCGTGATCCTGGTCGAGCAACAGGCCAAGATTTTCTCGGCCTCGGTGCGCGAGAACCTTCTTCTCGGGCTCGCGCGCGACGATGGCGCACTCTGGCGAGCCTTGCGCCTGGTCGACCTAGAGCACTACGTGCGCGATCTGGCCCACGGCCTGGACGCGAAGCTCGAGTACCAGGGTGCCAATCTCTCGGGCGGACAGCGACAGCGATTGGGCATTGCGCGGGCCCTGATCCGTGAGCCACGGATCCTCATCCTCGACGAAGCGACGAGTGCCCTGGATCCGAAGACACGAACGCTGGTCGTAGCGAACCTGCGTCAGGTCATGAGCGAGGGGGTCCTGATCTTCATCACGCACGAGGAAGTACTCGCTCGGAGCGCGGACGTCGTGCTGTCGCTCGGCGCAATCGAGCCCGCCAATTCGGACGGGTCTGTTGGAGAGGTGCTGTCCGGATGATCACGCGTCCCTTTTCGAAGTCCTCCGGCTCGCTGGCACCGATCATCGTCTTCGCGTTCAACCGGCCTGAGCATCTCGCGCGCACGCTCGCAGCACTCGCCGCTTGCCCGGAGGCGAGCTCGTCCGCATTGACGATCTATTGCGACGGCGCACGCCGGCCAAACGACGAAGAGGGCGTCGCTGCGGTGCGCGAATGGGCTTCGACCGCGTCGGGCTTTGCGTCAGTGAAGGTTGTCTGCCGGGAGCGCAACTGGGGCCTTGCGGCGTCGATCATCGCTGGAGTGTCCGAGCAGTTGTCGGCCTCGAACGAAGTTATCGTCCTGGAAGACGACATCCTGGTGTCACCACATTTTCTGAGCTACATGAACCGGGGCCTGGATCTTTACGCGCTCGACGAGCGAGTGGCTTCCGTTCATGGCTACGTCTATCCGGTCGCCGAAGCGCTTCCTGAGACGTTCTTCCTGCGCGGCGCCGATTGCTGGGGCTGGGCGACGTGGGCAAGAGCCTGGGCACATTTCGAGGCGGATGGCGCAAAGCTCCTCAGGGAGCTTCACAGGAGACGCTCGAGCAAGCACTTCGACTTCGACGGGCAGTATCCATACACGGGGATGCTTGAAGACCAGATCGCAGGGCGCAACAATTCATGGGCGATCCGGTGGCACGCATCGTGTTATCTGAAGAATCTATTCACCCTCTACCCGGGACGCACGCTGGTGCAGAACATCGGGCACGATGCAAGCGGCACTCATTGCCAGACCACCGATGCGATGGGCGGCGAGCCGACGCAGGATGCAATAGCCGTTGATGCCATTCCGGTCGTGGAGTCCATCGTCGGCCGCGCCGCCTTCGTTCGCCTTTTCTCGAGCCAGCGTTCCTGGAAGCGTCGCTTGCGGGACTCCGTGCGGCGTGCGATGAGAATCCACGCGTGAATCCACTTGCCCCGATTTCACATGGCCTGGGTGACGATGGCGTGACGATCGGCAACCTCCATCCCACTCCAACCAAATCCTCCCGATGAACAACTTTAAAGGCGCACGCACGCTGATCACCGGTGGCCTCGGATTCATCGGCTCGAACCTGGCTCGCCATCTCGTCAGTCTCGGCGCAAAGGTCACGTTGGTCGACAGCCTCATCCCGCTCTATGGGGGACATCTGCAGAACATCGCCGATATCGCCGGGTCTGTGATCGTCAACGTCTGCGACGTGCGGGATCGTTTTGCGATGGAGTATCTCGTGCAGGGCCAGGACTACCTCTTCAATTTGGCCGGCCAGACGAGCCATCTCGATTCGATGACGGATCCGCAGACCGATCTTGAGATCAACGCGCTGGCTCAACTGTCGATACTCGAAGCATGCCGCAAAGCCAACCCCGGCGTGCGCCTTGTGTTCGCCAGCACTCGCCAGCTCTACGGACGCCCCGACTACTTGCCCGTCGATGAGAAGCATCCGATCCGGCCCGTCGACGTGAACGGAATCAACAAGCTTGCCGGCGAGGGCTACCACCTGCTCTACAGCAACGTCTACGGCATCCGCTCGAGCGTGCTGCGACTGACGAACACCTACGGCCCGGGCATGCGCGTGAAGGACGCGCGGCAAACGTTTCTCGGCATCTGGATCCGTCAATTGTTGGAAGGCACGCCGATCAAGGTATTTGGCGACGGCACTCAGTTGCGCGACTTCAACTATGTCGACGATTGCGTCGATGCACTGGTGCGGGCGGCCGTCGATGACACCGCGATCGGACGAATCTACAACCTGGGCAGCAGCGAGGTGATCTCTTTAGAGAATTTGGCGGCAATGATGACGGGACTTGTTCCAGACAGCCACTACGAAATCGTGCCTTTCCCGCCCGAGCGCAAGGCGATTGACATCGGCGACTACTACAGCGACTTTGCACTGATTCAGCGCGAACTCGGCTGGGCGCCGCAAATCGACCTGAACACTGGACTCCTTCGCACCTTGGCCTACTACCGGTCGCACGGCGCGCACTACTGGAATACTGCACCATGATTCTGATGAATGACTTCAAGGCCGAGCCGGCCGAACTGCGCACCGCGATGGTTGCCGCTGCGACGCGCGTGTTTGCCTCGGGCTGGTATGTCCTTGGAAGCGAACTTAAGGCCTTCGAGAAGCGTTGGGCGACCGCGTGCGGGACATCGCACTGCCTCGGTGTCGGCAACGGCATGGATGCGATCGAACTCGCCCTGCGTGGTCTTGGCATCGGGCCCGGCGATGAGGTCATCACCACGTCGATGACGGCCTTCGCCACCGTGCTCGCAATCCTGCGCGCGGGGGCCGAACCGGTGCTCGCGGACATCGACCCCGCGAGCGGCCTGCTGTCCCCCGCCAGCGTCGAACGCTGCCTGTCAACGCGCACGCGCGCCGTCGTGCTCGTCCATCTGTATGGTCAATTGCGCGACATGCCGACCTGGGTCGCCCTCTGCCGGACAAGCGGCGTGCACCTGATCGAGGATTGCGCCCAGTCTCATCTGGCACGCTGGGACAACGGGGTCGCGGGCAGCTTGGGAGTGGCCGGAGCCTACAGCTTCTATCCGACCAAGAATTTGGGCGCGATCGGCGACGGGGGTGCGCTCGTGACGCAGTCCGAAGACCTCGCTCGACGCGTCGAGCGACTCCGCAACTACGGTCAAAGCGAGCGCTATGTGCACCCCGAACTCGGCATGAACAGCCGCCTCGACGAGCTTCAGGCAGCACTGTTGACCGAACGGCTGCATTGGCTCGACGAGTTCACCGCTCGCCGTCGCACCATTGCACAGCGCTACGATGCAGGTATCGTAAATCCGCAGGTCGGCATGCTGTCACCGGCCCAGCAGGAGCAATCACACGTGCATCACCTGTATGTCTTGCGTTGCGCCAGTCGGGCCGCGTTGGCGGCGCACCTTGCGGCGAACGAAATTCAGACGCTCATTCACTACCCTGTCCCGGTGCACAGACAGGCTTCGTGCAAGACCCTTCGTTGCGACCCGCACGGCATGCACAACACGGAAGCACACGCCGACAGTTGCCTGTCGATTCCCTGCCACCCGCAAATGAGCGACGCAGACGTGGGTCGAGTCGTCGACGCCGTCAATTCGTTCCGCCAATGAGGGACTTTGTCACGCTGTTCGACAGCACGTTTCTGCCCCAGGCGCTGGCCCTGCACGCGTCGATGGAGCGTCACGTCCCGTCGTTTCGCCTATGGATGCTGTGCGTCGACGATCTCGCTCACGACCTGCTGACCCGACTCGCGCTTCCGCACTGCACGCTGCTCAAGCTGTCGGAGCTAGAGACGCCGCCGCTGCTTTCTGTCAAGCCACAACGTGGCCGGGGCGAGTATTGCTGGACGTTGACTCCCTTCGCACCGCGTTTCGTGTTCGAAGCCGATCCCTCGGTCCGAAGAGTCACGTACATCGACGCCGACATCTGGTTCCGGAAGGACCCGACGCCGATCTTTGACGAATTCGAAGACTCGGGAGCGAAGGTTTTCATCACCGACCACGGATATGCGCCCGAATACGACCAGTCGGCGACCTCTGGTCAATACTGCGTGCAGTTCATGACGTTCGAGCAAGACGGCGGTGAGCCCGTGCGACGCTGGTGGGAAGAGCGCTGCATCGAATGGTGCTTTGCTCGGTTCGAGGACGGAAAGTTCGGTGATCAGAAGTACCTTGATGACTGGCCCTACCGATTCAAGCAGTTGGTCCATGTGCTGAGTCGGCAGGAGTTCGCCCAAGCACCGTGGAATGCGACCCGCTACCCGTACAGCCAAGCGATCTTCTTCCACTTCCACGGACTTCGCATCGCCCCCGGGCGACGCTTCGACCTGGGTCCGATCTACGCGTTGCCGGACACTACTGTGCGCTTCATCTACGAGCCTTACATTGCCGATCTCAAGGCCGCGATCGCGACCTTGCAGGCCCTTGGATTCGCGGCCCGCGCGCAAAGCCAGCGGATCGGCTTTCTCAAGTTGCTGCGTCGCGCGGCCAGTGGCGTCTACCAGCAGTTGTGGCGCTTCCATCAGCTCAACTTCCGGCGGTACTAGCAGTCGTGTCCACTGCAACCTCCGCGCGCATGCGCACGAGGCACTTGCCGATCGACGTGCTCGCGCTCCTGTGCGCCGCGTCGGTGATCCTGCTCGCGTTTCCGATCGCCTCGCTGGCTCTTTCGGCGTTCCTGCTGATCAACCTGTCGTCCGGCACACCCCGCGGCGTCCGTCTGACGCTGGCCATCACGGCGGCACTCGCGTTCGCCATGATGATGGGCGCTCGCCCACTCGACCCCGATGCGTCGAACGACATCGACGTCTACTACGGGGTTTATCAAGGGCTGGCCGCGGGGCAGATTGAGTTCCTCGCGACGTTCGGCGGTGGCCTCGAGATCGCTCTGCCGCTGCTTTGCGGCATCTGGGCCCTGGTGCTCCCCGCGTTGACGATCAATGGCTTGATGTTTTGCTTCGCCCTCACCGGTGCCTTGCTGCTGGTGTTGTGGGTCGAGAAGGCGTTCTACGTCGAAAGACGCTGGCGCGATCCGGCATTGATGGGTGTATGCGTACTGCTGCTCAACCTCTACTTCTCGACCCAGCTGACGCGTCAGTTCCTTGCGCTGATCGTTCTCTTGTTCGCCTTTTCGGCGCAAAGTCGACCCAAGCAGTGGATCTTTCTGATCATCGCGTCGAGCTTCCACCTCACAGCCATCCCGTTTTACGCGGCTTGGCTTCTCGCTAGGCGCGGGCCGCGCGGGTGGGTCGCGATCGTTCTGGCTGCGGTCGCGTTTCGCCTGTTCTTCTGGCAACTTCTGGCAGCCTTCGACGTGGTCCCCGATGCAGTCGCCGAGAAGCTCGCGTTCTACGTCGACAACACGCAGGAGTTCACGGACTCGGACATCGCCTCGTTGCGAATGATCGGCTTGCTCGGCTTCATTTCCATCGTATCGCTGGTGACGAACGGCATGCGCGCTGGCGCCAAGCTCAAACCGTGGCTTGCGATTCCGTGGGTCGCGGCAGTCGTTCACTTCACGCTGCTGCCGATACCGCTCGCCTCGCTGAGAACGACCCTGATAGTGCATTCGGTCGCACCAGGTCTGATCGCATACCAGATGCTCTGGCGACGGAAAGGTCCGGTGCTCGTCATGGTACTCAACGTCCTCTATCTCTACAAAATTCTGAGCTTCATGGCGGCGGAGCAATCGGGCAACCTGCTCTCCGCACCGGCCATGCTGAGCAGATTCCTCGCATGAGAGTCCGCGCTACGCGGATTCGGTATGCCGAGGGTTCCCGAGCATCATGAGCTACACCGAACCCGTCTTCTTTCTGTTCTACGCGGTTACCTTCGCGACGTACTATTCGCTCCGAAGCGGGCGTCTGCAAGTCGGCCTGCTCGTGCTGACCTCGCTGTTCTTCTACGCGTGGCAGGCGCCGGCGATCCTCGCAGTTTTCCTGTGCTCTTGGCTGATCACAGGCGTCACGAGCTACTGCGTGCTCGCGTCGCGCAATCAGCGGCGGGCGAAGTTGCTCGCCACCCTCGGTGTCGTGACCAACCTCGCCTTGCTCGCCTTCTTCAAGTACAAGTTCCTCGTCTTGCCAGCAACGGGAGCCAGCGCTGCTGCGGTGAGTTCCGTCGGCGAATGGCTCCTGCTCGCCCCGCTGCCGATTGGCATCTCGTTCTACACTTTTCACGGCATCAGCTTGCTGGTCGACGTCTTCCGCGGCAACAAGGCGATCGCACTTGACCGCTCGGTGACCGCAGCTCGGTACCTGATGGACACGCTTCTGTACTTGGTGTTCTTCCCTCAGCTGATCGCCGGACCGATCATCAAGGCCAAGGACTTCATGCCCCAGGTCGCGACCAAGCGCTTCTCGGAAATCGACTTTCCGGCGTGCTTCCGCGTGCTCGTGCTCGGCTACTTTCTGAAGTCAGTCGTGGCCGACAACCTGAGCAGCCAGACAGTCGGCATCACCTACCCCTACTTCCAGCTTCGGTCGTCGGCGGACCTGTGGGTGATGCTGCTCGGATACTCGGCCCAGATATTCGCCGACTTCGCCGGCTACTCGTTTATCGCTATTGGCCTGGCGCGATTGCTCGGCTACCGACTTCCCGACAACTTCAACTTCCCGTACGTCGCGACCTCGATCTCCGATTTCTGGCGGCGCTGGCACATCTCGCTGTCGAGTTGGTTGCGCGACTACCTGTACATCCCGCTGGGCGGCAGCAAGAAGGGGGAGGTCCGGACTTACGTCAACCTGCTCATCGTGATGCTGCTCGGCGGCCTGTGGCATGGCGCGGCGTGGAGCTTTGCCGTTTGGGGCCTGTGGCACGGCATTGGGTTGGCCCTTGAGCGCCGCTGGCTGAATTCGCGCTTCATGTCCACGACGCACCGCGGCGTCGTCGGCCTGCGCATGTTGCTCGTCTTCACCTTCGTCACGCTCGGGTGGCTATTCTTCAAGTTGCAGGATTTCGGCCAAGCCACTCAGTATTTGCGCGCAATGTTTTCCAACCCGGCGAGAAGCGTGTCGACGGGTGCGACTTTCCTGATCGTGCTCTACGGCTCGGCGGTAGCCCTGTACCACCTCGCGAGCCTGGCGAAAGACCGCATTCCCGTGCCCTTCAAGAACTTGGCCTACGGCACCATGCTGTTCCTGATCGTCACGAACCCAGGCCCATCGACACCGTTCATCTATTTCCAGTTCTGACAATGAGAATTCCGCTTGCAGTTACGGCTGCGCTCCTGTTGCTCTATTCGGCCTTCGTCGCCTACGGCCCGCGGCCGAGCGAGGCCCGCTTCCAGAGCGGTGACGAACTCAATCGCCATGTGATCGAGCGCTTCTCCCGCCATGCCGAGCGAGCGGAAGTCGTGTTTGTCGGCAGTTCGATGACCGCGCGCCTGGGGGAGGCCGTCGCGTCGCCTTGCGCCTTCAATCTCGCACTCGGGGGCGACTCCGCGGCGACAGGGCTGAGCGTTCTGACGCGGACGAAGGCGAAGCCGAGACTTGTGTTCGTGGAAATCAATGTGCCGGAGCGGGCCTCCAACCCGCGGCTCGCGGACGAAGCCACTCGTGTGCTGCCGCGTCTGGTCCCGGCCCTGGCGACCGAGAACATGCCCGCGAACCTGCTGTTCAGTTTTCTGGTCCAGTACAAGCCGACTCACAGCGACCCAGTCGTAATCGACGCAGTGCTGGCGACGGCGCTGGCGGTCCAGCGAAATGTCTACGCTCGCGAGATCGACGCAACCATGCTATCGACCAACATGCAATTCATGAAATCGCAGGTCACCCTGCTCGAGAGCGCCGGCACGCGCGTCGTGTTCTTCGAGTTGCCGATTCATCCCTCGCTCGAGAACACGCCTCGCGCGTTGCAGATTCGCAGCGCATTTGCTTCGGCGTTTCCCGGGCATCGCCTCCTGTCCTCGGTCGAACTGGCACGCGGGATCGGCATTCGCACCATCGACGGCGTTCACCTTTCGCCAGGCGAGGTGAGCATGGTCGCCGACCGCTTGCGTCGAGCGAACGATCAGGTCTGCCCTGCGAAGGCGCCGCCACAATCCGCTGGCGGAGCTAGCAACGACGGTGTCGGTGGACCCGCACATGCGTGAGCGCAGAGCGGCCGAAGACCAGGGCAAGTTGCCGAAGGTCTCCGTCATCACCGTCGTCTACAACGGCGTCGCCGAGATCGCTCGAACGATCGACTCGACGCTGTCGCAGGACTATGCCAACGTCGAGTACGTCGTCATCGATGGCCAGTCGTCGGACGGCACGCTGTCGATCATTGACCACTACGGCGCAGCGATCGACGTCGTCGTATCGGAGCGGGACAATGGGATCTACGATGCGATGAACAAGGGCATCGTCCTGTCGACGGGCGAGTTTCTGCTCTTCATGAACTGCGGGGACGTGTTCTTCGGCAACAATTCCCTGTCTTCGATGATGGCCCTTATCGCCGGTGGCTCGGCGCAGGTCGTATGCGGCAATTGGGTTCGTCGCAGCAACCGCGATCCCGATGTGCTGTGCCAACCCGACCTGGAGCGAGGTCTCTTCAATCACCAGGCCATCGTGTACAGCCGCTCGCTGCATGCCATTCATGGTCTGTACGCAAACGTTCGCGGCCTGACGACCGCCGACTACCTCTTCTTTGCCACGCTCCGCTCCTCACCGACTACGACCTGGCGTCTGATCGACACCGCCGTGGCCATCGTCGACATCACCGGCATATCCGCAGGCTCGCAGACTCTCAGCCAGAAGTACGCCATCGATTACCTGTGCGGGCGCGTGAGCAAGGCGCATATGCTGATGGTCCTGATGGCACATCCACTGTACTCATGGCTGAAACGCTCGCTGAAACGCTTGCGCCGGCTGATGCGGCGCCACTGAGCACGCCCTGAGTGGGACAACGACATGATCGCTCGATCGGGTTGCCGGATGTCGCTGGCGATGAGGCAGCCGCTGCCGCATTGCAGTTCCTCACGCCTGCGCACCCACCGCTTCACATCATGAGTCTGCCCGTGTCTGTCGCCATGGCCGTCTACAACGGCCTGCCCTACCTTGCTGCGCAGCTCGCATCGGTCCTGTCGGAGCTTCGGCCGGACGATGAACTCGTGGTGGTCGACGACCACTCCACGGACGGCTCACTGAGCTTTCTGCAGGGGCTTTCCGATCCTCGCGTGATCCTGCTGCCGAACGAACGCAACCTGGGCGTGAGGCTCAGTTTCGAGCGTGCCTTGGGCGCGTGCACGAGGTCCATCGTCCTGCTCTGCGATCAAGACGACGTCTGGGTCACCGGCAAGCGCGACGCAATGGTTCGACCGTTCATGCAGGATCCACGGTGTACGGCGACGGTGTCCGACGCGGAGGTGGTCGACGGCCAGGGTATTGTTCTCTCGCACTCCTTCATGGCCGATCGCGGCGGCTTCAAGAGCGGTTGGTGGTCCACGCTGATCAAGAACCGCTATCTCGGCTGTTGCATGGCCCTGCGCCGCGATGTCGTGACGCTCGGTCTGCCCATTCCAGCCAAGGTGCCGATGCACGACATGTGGTTCGGCATGCTGGCAGCCCACTGCGGCAGGGTGACATACGTCCCTCGCGCCTACCTGCACTATCGCCGACACGGCAGGAACGTCAGCCCATCGCACCGCGCAGGGATCGGCCAGATGCTGCGCTGGCGCTGGAATCTGCTCACGCTGGTTCGTCGGCGACTCAGCGACCGCTCAACGGTTCGTGCCGACGTCTTGACGGCAAACGAACTCGACGCAAGCGACGGACGCGAGTGACCGGGATGGCAGAATTGCCGCACTCATGAAGATCAGCATCGTCACCGTCAGCTACAACAGCGCCGCTACCATCGCTGACACGATGCGCTCGATCGCCGGGCAGTCGCATCCGGACATCGAACACATCGTGGTTGACGGCGGATCGAAGGACGATACCGTGGCGATCGTCAAGACGGCGGACTCCCGCGGCGCGCGCATAGTCAGCGAGCCCGACCGTGGCATCTACGATGCGATGAACAAGGGATTGCTCATGGCCAGCGGAGAGTTCGTTGGATTCCTGAACGCCGATGACATGCTGGCCTCTACGGACACAGTGGCAAGAATCGCCGCCGAAGCGTCGGCCGGAGCGGACGTCGTCTATGGCGACCTCGTCTATGTCCACAAGGATCGCCCGGGCGACGTGATCCGCTATTGGAACAGCGGCGCTTTCTCCAGAGAGCGCCTGCGATACGGGTGGATGCCGCCCCACCCGACCCTGTACGTACGCAGGTCGGTGCAGCAGGCGCTGGGTAATTTCGACCTGCGCCTGCGCATCGCCGCGGACTACGACTTCATGCTGCGCTGCCTCAGCCAGCCAGGCCTGCACGTGAGGTATCTGCCTCGGGTACTGGTCCGCATGCGCACCGGGGGCGCAAGCAACCGATCACTCAAGGCCCTGCGCAACAAGAGCCGCGAGGATCTCTTCGCACTTCGCAAGAACGGGATCGGTGGCTGGATGACGCTGCTGTGCAAGAACGGCCGCAAGCTGCCACAGTTCTTTCAAAGGCCACGCGCGCAGGCGTGAGGGTCGTCGCGGCATCGGGTGTCCGTGAAAGCGGCCGCGGCCCGGCTTCATGCCGGGCGATACTCCGACACCCCTTCCTCCAATCACAGCTTGACCAACCGAGACACATCCAAGCCTGTTAAATCTATCAGGGCCGTGACCGCAGGCCGGTCTCCGTATACGACGAGCAATTGTGAGAGAGCGGACAATACGGTCCATTCGGCAGTAGACGGAGATCGCCGAGAGTCATCGCCGCGATCTTCCATTGACTACGCGCGCGGCTCGTTCTCCTCCAAAGTTGTTTCAATGCCCTACTTCGCCAGCTGCTTCCTCGTCGGCCTGCTCGCCACCCTCTTCATCATGCGATCGTCGATGCGGCACGGCCATCTGTCGGCCGACCATGACCTCAGCGGCCCGCAGAAGTTCCACTCCCGCCCGGTCCCGCGCGTCGGCGGCTTGGGCGTCATGGTCGCCATCGTCGTCGGAGTAGGGCTCGCCCAGGTCCGCGGATCGCCCGCCGCACCTTCTCTGTGGCTGCTGCTTGCATGCAGCCTCCCGGCGTTTGCCGCAGGCATCACCGAGGATGTCACCAAGAATGTCTCACCACGCAGGCGCCTCGTCGCGGCGGTCGCGTCCGCTTCGTTGGCAATCTGGTTGCTCGACGCCGTGATCACCAAGACCGACATCCCGGGGGTCGATCAATTGATCCGATGGGCTCCGTTTTCTATGCTGCTGACCGTCTTCGTCATCACCGGCCTCGCCAATGCGGTCAACATCATCGACGGCTTCAACGGCCTCGCGTCGATGTGCGTGATGATGATGATCCTTGCCCTCGGCTACGTGGCCTTCCAGGTGGGTGACACGTTCATCTTCACCGCGTCGCTCATTACCGCAGGTGCCGTGCTGGGCTTCTTCGTATGGAACTTCCCGGCCGGCCTGATTTTCCTGGGGGACGGCGGCGCCTATTTGTTGGGCTTCATGCTCGGCGAACTCAGCATCTTGCTGATTCACAGAAACCCCGGGGTCTCGCCCATCTTCCCGTTGCTGCTCTGCGCCTACCCGATCTTCGAAACGATCTTCACCATGTACCGCCGCAAGGTGGTCCGGGGCGTCGCGACAGCCGCTCCCGATGGCATCCATCTGCACACGCTGATTCACCGCCGGCTCGTCCGATGGACCCTGGCGGCCAATCTCGAGCGCAGGCGCCTGACCCGACGCAACTCGATGACCTCGCCCTATCTGTGGCTGCTCTGCCTCACCTCGGTGATCCCGAGCGTGCTCTGGTGGAACAGCACCGCGGTCTTGTCCTGGTTCCTGCTGGCCTTTGTCATCGCGTACATCTGGCTCTACGCGCGAATCGTGCGCTTCAAGACCCCGCGCTGGATGATCTTCCGCCGCACGCGCTGATGGCCGCCGGTGGACCTGCCTACGTTCCCAGTATCGCGGGCACCATCCCCACCGGAATCACCTCAACCCCCTCGGCCAACGGGTAGCGGCGCGGCACGGGTGCGACCACGTAGGCACGTTCGATCTGCAGGTCTTGCAGCGCCTGCCAAAACCCCTTTGTCGGCTTGGGCGCGGACGAGAACTTGATTTCTACGCCCAGCTTGCGAGTGCCCTGCTCGATCACCAGGTCGAGCTCGGTTCCGGCAGCCGTACGGTAGAAACCCAATTGCGCATCAGACGGCAAAGCGGCCGCCACCTGCTCCACCACGAAGCCCTCCCACGATGCACCGGCGATGGGGTGACCCTGTAGGTCTTGCACGGTCGCGACCCCCAGCAAGGCATGCAGCACGCCGCTGTCGCGCAGGTACACCTTGGGGGACTTGACCAGGCGCTTGCCGACGTTGACCAGGTGTGGTGGCAGGCGCCGCACCATCATCGTGTCGACCAGCACATCGAGGTACCGGCCTACCGTGCTGTGCGAGGCACCGCCCAGCGACATGCCCAGCTGCGACGCGTTGAACAACTGCCCCTGCAAATGGGCCAGCATCTGCCAGAAGCGTCTGATGGTTTCGGCGGGCACGCGCACACCCATGCCCAGCAGGTCGCGCTGTAGAAACGTGCGGATGAAGTCCTGGCGCCACGCATACGACGCCTCTTCGTCAACGGCCAAGTAGCTCAACGGGAAGCCGCCGCGCAGCCACAGACGCTGCAGATCGGCCAGTTCGGTGACGGGCAACTCGGCCGCAAGCAGCGGCGTGAGTTCGACGTATGACACTCGGCCAGCCAGCGACTCGCCGGATTGCCGCAACAGGTCGCCAGACGCCGAGCCGAGCAACAGGAAGCGACCCGCACGACGATCGGTGTCGATCTCGGGGCGAAGTGCGGCGAACAGCTCCGGGGCAAGCTGCACCTCGTCAAGGATCAGCAAGCGGTCGCGGTGCGCAGCAAAGAAGAGCTCCGGCTGCTGCAGCGATGCGCGGTCGGACGCGCGCTCGAGATCCAGCACGATGGCGCCCGGGTATTGAGCGGCAATCGACTTTGCCAGCGTGGTCTTGCCGACCTGGCGCGGGCCCAGCATCACCACGGCGGGTGTTTGCCTCAATCGGCGTTCGATCAGGGCTTGCAGTTCTCGGCTGATCATCCTTGCATTTTGATCATTAGACGATCAATTTGCAATGACAATCGCGTCACCCGATCAAGGTGCATCGAGCAGGGCGCAAGCTGTGCCGCACCTTTGCATCAGGGCGACCGGTACTCGGGCACGTGCTCGTGCAACCAGCGCTTGACCGCTTCATCGGGTGCGCCGACGCCGTGCGCATCCCCGCCCACATCCATGTCTGCGACCAGCCGCCGACCGTCGTCGGTTTGGAGCAGTGCGATCCGCAAACGAGGGTGCGCGGTCGGCAATGTTCGGTCCGCATCGGCTAACAGTTCCTCGTACAGTTTCTCCCCCGGCCGCAAGCCCGAGAACGTGATCTTGATCTCGTCCCTGGCATGCCCCGACAAGCGGATCAGATCGCGCGCGAGGTCGACGATCTTCACGGGCTCGCCCATGTCGAGCACATACACCTCACCGGTCTGTGCCATCGCGCCGGCCTGCAGCACCAGTCGCGCCGCCTCTGGGATGGTCATGAAGTAGCGCGTGATGTCCGGGTGCGTCACCGTCACCGGCCCGCCCTTGGCGATCTGCTCCTTGAACTTCGGGATCACGCTGCCGCTGGAGCCCAGCACATTGCCGAAGCGCACCGCCGAGAAGATGGTCGGGTGGCCGAGCGTGGCCATGTGCGACAGCAGCATCTCGGCGGCGCGCTTGCTCGCGCCCATCACGTTGGTCGGGTTCACCGCCTTGTCGGTCGAGATCATCACGAAGCGCTCGGCGCCGCATTCGGCCGCCGCGGTGGCCGCGTTCCAGGTGCCCAGCGTGTTGTTCTGCAGCGCGGCCCAGGCGTTCTCGTCCTCCATCAGCGGCACGTGCTTGAACGCGGCGGCATGGAAGATCAGCTGCGGCCGCTGCGCCTTGAAGGTGGCGCGCAGGTGCTCGAGGTTCTTCACGTCGCCCATCAGGCGCACCAGCGGCAGCTGCGGGTGCAGCTCGCCGAGCTGCTGCTCGATCTGGTACAGCGCGAACTCGCTGAGCTCGTACAGCACCAGGCGCCCCGGGCCGTAGCGCGCGAGCTGGCGGCACAGCTCCGAGCCGATCGAGCCGCCGGCGCCGGTGACCAGCACGGTCTTGCCCGAGATCAGCTCGGCGATGCCGGCTTCGTCGAGCCGCACCGGCTCGCGCCCGAGCAGGTCTTCGGGCTCGATGCTGCGCACCCGCTCGATGCGCGCGCTGCCGTCTTGCAGTTCGCTGACCGACGGCACCGTGAGCACCGGCAGCTCGGTCGCCGCCGCGGCCTCGATCGCCCTGCGGCGCTGCACCGCGGTCGCGCCGGGCAAGGCAACGATCACGTGCGTGGCACCGGCGTGCACCTCGGGCCTGGCGACATCGGCCAGCTTGCCCAGCACCGCGACGCCGCCGATGCGCGCACCGCGCTTCGCGGGGTCGTCGTCGAGCAGGCCGAGCACGATCCAGCCTTGCTGGTGGATCGTCGCCAACAGCCGCTTCGCGGCTTCGCCGGCGCCCATCACGATGGCGCGGCGCACCTCGGCGTCGCTGCCGGTGATCTGCGAGCGCGAGTGCTCGTACAGCATGCGGTAGCCGACGCGCACCATGCACAGCCCGATCAGCGCGATGAACGGGTGCAGGGCGAGCACCGCGCGCGGCACCTGCGCGAGCTGCGCCATCAGCACCGCGACCGCACACAGCATGCCGCTGGCGATGCACGCCAGCGTCAGGCGCTTGACCTCGCTGAACCCCGAGAAACGCCACATGCCACGCGGGATGCCGGCCAGTGCGAACACGCTGAGGTAGACCGCGACCACGACCAGCATCACCCACGCGTCGTAGCTCGGCCGCGCATGCAGCCAGCGCTCGAAGCCGAGCCGGAACAGATAGGTCGCGTTCCAGCTGAGCGCGATCACCGCGCCGTCGATCAGCAGCGACAGCGGCCGCCGGTGCACCCGCACGCGTGCGAGCAGGTGATCGAGGCGGTGCCACAGGGTCAGCGAGGTCGTCATCGGTGCGCGGCGCGTGGCATCGTCATCAATCGGCACAGCGAGGTCAACGCGCCCACAGGCGGCGCAGCGTGGCCAGGATCAGCCGCACATCGTTCGGCACCGACATCTGCTCGACATAGCGCGCCGCAAAGCGCAGCTTGGCCGGCATGATCTGCTCGATGTAGACGCGCTCCGGGTCGGCGGCGCGCGCCAGCAGCGTGCTCTCGTCGTGATACTCGATCGACGCCGGGTCGGTGATGCCAGGCCGCACGCTCAGCACCTTGTCGCGCAGCTCGGCCGGGTACATCGCCACATAGCGCGGCACCTCGGGGCGCGGGCCGACGAGGCTCATCGTGCCGGCGAGCACGTCGATCAGCTGCGGCAGCTCGTCGAGCTTGGTGCGGCGCAGGACCTGGCCCGCGCGCGTGATGCGCGGGTCGGCGCCCACCGTCAGCTGCGAGCCGGCCAGCGGCGCACCGTCGCTCATGCTGCGGAACTTGTGGATGCGAAACAGCGCCCCGAAGCGCCCGACGCGCTGCTGCCGGAAGAACACCGGCCCGGGCGAATCGAGCTTGATCCACAGCGCGATGCCCAACAGCAGCGGCGACAGCAGCAACAAGCCGGCCGCCGCCACCACGAGGTCGAACAGACGCTTGAGCATCGCGGCGCATCAACCCAGCGCGCGGCGCACGGCGGCCGCCACGCGCTGCACGTCGGCATCGGTCATGCGGGTGTAGAGCGGCAGGCTCAGCATGCGCTCGTAGGCCTGCTGGCTGTGCGGAAACTGCTCAGGGCGCAGCGCGTAACGATCGCGCCAGTACGGCTGCAGGTGCAGCGGGATGTAGTGCACGCTGCAGCCGATGCCGTCGGCGAACAGCCGCTCGATCAGCGTGTCGCGATCGATCGCCGCGCCGTCCGCCAGGCGCAGCACATAGAGGTGCCACGCGTGCTGATCGCCCGGCTGCGGCTGCGGCGGCGTGATCACCGGCAGGCCGCTCAAAGCCGCGTCCAACTGCGCCGCGAGCTGCACGCGGCGCGCCTGGAAACCCTGCAGGCGCTTGAGCTGATGGATGCCCACCGCCGCCGCGATGTCGGTCAGGTTGTACTTGAAGCCCGGCGCGACGATCTCGTAATACCAGCTCGGCACGGTCGCGGTGAAGCGGTCGAACGCATCGCGGCTCATGCCGTGCAGGCGCATCACCTTGATGCGCTTCGCGAGTTCGGCGTCGCGCGTCACGACCATGCCGCCTTCGCCGGTCGTGATGGTCTTGTTGGCGTAGAAGCTGAACACGGTCACGTCGGACGCGAGCGTGCCGATCAGCGCGCCGCCGCAGGTCGTGGGCAGCGCATGCGCCGCGTCTTCGACGACCTTGAGGCCGTGTTTCTTCGCGATGGCGAGCAGCGACTTCATGTCGGCGGCGAGCCCGGCGTAGTGCACCGGCACGATCGCCTTCGTGCGCGGCGTGATCGCCGCCTCGACGGCGGCCGGGTCAATGCACAGCGTCGCCGGGTCGATGTCGACCAGCACCACGTCGGCGCCGAGGTAGCGCACGACCTCGGCGGTGGCGGTGAAGGTGTGCGTGGTCGTGATGACCTCGTCGCCGGGGCCGATGCCCAAGGCTTCGAGCGCCAGGTGCAGGCCGGCGGTCGCCGAATTGACGGCCATCGATTGCAGCGACGGGTCGCCGAGGAACGCGCTGAAGTCATCCTCGAAGCGCTTGGCCTTCGGGCCGGTCGTGACCCAGCCTGACTTCAGCGTGTCGACGACCTCGGCGATCTCGTCGTCGCCGATCTCGGGCAGCGCGAAGGGGAGGAAAGGCAAGGCATCCGATCTCGTCATGTCACGCAGACTCCCATGGATTGATCAGGACCAGGCCCGGCACCTGCGCGAAGTCCTTGGTGTTGCGGGTAGCGAGTGGCACGCGATGGTGCGCGGCAATCGCTGCGATCTGCGCGTCCTCCACCGACATGGGCAAGCCCTTGCGGCTGCGCCCGGCGACGATGGCCGCATAGCTCGGCGCCACGTGCTCGTCGAACGCGAGGTTCAAGCCCTGGAACTCCTGCTCGAACATCGTCTGCGCCACCTGCGTCAGCGCGCTGCGCTTCTTGCCGGCCGGCAGCAGTGCGACGCCGAGTAGTATTTCGGCCTGCGTGATGGCGCTGACCACAAAGCGGGTCTGCGGGCCCTGGGCGGCGAACCAGTCGAGCACCCGCGGCTCGGGACGTGGCCGCATCAACTCGGACAGCACGTTGGTGTCGAGCAGGATGCGGCCCGGCGTGCTCATCGGCCGCCCCACTTCGGCGGCAGGCGCGGCGCCTGGCGCTGTGGCAGGGGCAACGCGTCGACGGCCACGGCCGAGAAGCGCCGCCGAACGCGATCTGCGAAGGGCTCGCCGTGCGCGGGGCCCAACACCGCCTGCTCGAGAATGTCGCGCACGTGCTGCTCCATCGAGACACCACGTCGCGCCGCCAGCACGCGAAGCTCGGCCTTCACGCGCTCGTCCATGCTGCGAATCATCAAGCTGGCCATGCCGCACTCCACGAAGTTGTCACGAGGTTGTCAATTGACTTCATTGTAGTCAATGAATGCATTGCCATCAATTGATTCGCCACGGCTTCTCGATCCACGCGAGCACGTGCGTGCGCAGCGGCGGCAGCGCGTTGAACAGCGTGTAGAGAGCCGGATGAACGCGCGTCACGGCACGCGCGATCGGCGGCGCCAGCGTGATGCGCCGCGCCTGGACGCGGCCGTTTGGGAACAGCGCCCGCAGGCGCGCCAGCGGCACGCCGCGCACATCGGCGTTGCGCGGGTTGTCGACGGTGAAGTCGTACCAGAGCACGCCGCCGCCCGGCGTGACCCATCGCCACATCGCGGCGGCGAGGCGCTGCTGGAACGCATCGTCGAGCAGCGACGAGAACACGGTCGAGACGAATACCGCGTCCTGCGAGTCGGGCGGCAGGTCGAGCTGCAGCGCGTCGCCGGCATGCAGCGCGAGCGCAGCGGGCAGCACGTGGCGCGCCTGCGCGTAGCGCTCGGACAGCAGCTCGACGCCGCTCAGGTGCTGCGGCGCGAAGCCGAGGCGCAGCAACTCCAGCAGGTTGCTGCCGCCGCCGCAGCCGACTTCGAGCAGGCGCTTGCTCGACAAGTCCGCCCAGCCGATCCGTGCGAACAGCGCGAGGAGTTCGCGCTGGCGCTCGTGCAGCGTCTGCCATACGTCCGGGCGCAGCGCGCTGTAGCGATCGTTGGCTGCACGGCGTGCGTAGCGCTCGGCCACCGCGTCGGTCTCGCGCTGATCGCTCATGATGGGCTCACCGCGTCGATGAAGCGTTGCGCCAATACACGGTAGCTGTGGTTCGCGATGACGAACGCGCGGCCGCGTTCGCCCATCGCGGCGCGCGCCTCAGCCGTGAGCGCGGCGAGTTCGCGCAGGCCGGCGGCAACGGCCGCGGCCGACTCGGGCGGGACCGTCAAGCCACAGCCCGCCTCGGCGACCGCGTCGTTGCCGGCTTCGACCGAATGCAGCACCGCGCGGCCGGCCATCATGTAGTCCATCAGCTTGTTCGGCGCGATGCCGAAGCGGTAGATCGGCACGCGCTGCCAGCCGATGTAGGCGATGTCGAACGCGGCCAGCAGCGCCGGGATCTGCGCCTTCGGCACCGGCGCGAGCATCGTCACGTGATCCAGCCCTTCGTCGCGCACGCGCTGCGCGAGCCGCGCCTTCTCGTGGCCGTCGCCGACGAGCACGAAGGCGATCGGCTCGTCCTTCATCAGCGCCACCGCATCGAGCAGCACGTCGAGCGCGTTCGGCAGGCCGTGCGAGCCGGCGTAGCCGACGATGGTGCGGCCGCCGCGCTGCAGCGCGGTGAGATAACGCGCCAGTTCGGGCGTGAGCGCCTGCGGCGTGCCCTGCCATTCGTCGAGCGCGACGCCGTTCGGCACGATGTGCAGCTTGCGCAAGTCCAGCCCGTGCGCGCGCATGTGCTCGGCCACCACCGGCAGCATCGAGACGACCACATCGGCGTCGCGGTAGGCATCGTTCTCGGCCTTCTGGCACAGCAGGATGAACGGGTGCCGCGGCGACATGCCCGAGAGCTCGATCGGCGAGGCCGGCCACAGGTCGTGGACCTCGTAGACCAACGTCGCGCGGGCCATGCGCGCGATGCGGCGCGCGACCCAGATGTCCATCGGATAGGTGCTGGAGGCGATCACGACATCGGGCTTGAACTCGGCCGCGAGCCGCGGCGTCTCGCGCCACAGCCGGCTCAGAAAGGCCCAGATGTTCTTGACGCGGCCGAGGCCGTTACCCACGTAGGTCGGCGCGGGCAACCAGCGGTAGGCGATGCCGTCGATGACTTCGTCGAGCGCGTCGCCGGTCACCACCGGCTGGCGCGTGCGCACATGCGAGTACGACGCGGCGACGATCTGCACGCGGTGCCCTGCCCGCACCCACTCGCGCGCGAGGTAGTACGGGCGGTACTCCATGCCGTCGCGCGGCGAGCCCGCATAGTGGTTGATCAGCAGGATGTTCATTGCGACGACGACGGCACGGCCGGGCGCTGCGCGATCATGAAATAACCGAACGGAAAGTGCCGGCTCGAGACCTGTGCCACGCGCGCACCCAGCCGCGTGCGGCCGAACGCGCCGACGACGAACTGCGTGACCATCGACAGCGGCGGCCCCAACAGCGGCAGCTTCGACAGCGCCTTGGCGAACAGATCCGCGATGATTTCGACGATGCCGCCGATCGGCTGCAGGCAGACCAGGTCCAGCGCGTTGATCTTCACGAAGCGTTCGAGCGCGAAGTTGGTATAGCGGCAGTAGTCGTGCGGGTGCGCATGCACCGAGTAGTAGAACGGCACGTTCATGATGATCTTGCCACCCGGCGCGAGCACGCGCGTCATCTCGCGCCACAGCAGCTCGGGTTCGGGCATGTGCTCCAGCACGTCCGACAAGATGATCGTGTCGAAGCGCCCGGCCTCGAATGGCAGCGGCTGCGACAAGTCGCAGCTCTGGTCAATGTAGTCGCCCGGCGCCCAGTCGATGCAAGTGATCTCGCTGACATGCGGCGCGTAGGCCGCGTACAGCGGCACCTTGCCGCAGCCCAGGTCCAGCAGCGCGCCGCGCGCGTGCGCGGGCAGCTGCGCCTGGTAGTGCGACGCCACCAGGTCGCTGATCAGGCGCGAGCCGATGCCGAGCTCGCGCGGGTCGCGCGAGCCGCGCAGCCGGCCACGGTGCAGCTCGAATTTCGTCGGCTGCCATTGCGCGCGGTTCTTCATCGCGCGGCTCCGTGTTGCGCGATAACGCGCTCAAAGCAGCGCTCCATCAGGTCCACGCAGTGACCCCACTCGTACTCGCGTTCGACGTGCGCGCGACCACGCTGACCGAGCCGCTCGCGCAGCGCGTTGTCGAGCACCAACCGCTTCAGCGCCGCCTGCAACGCGGGCACGTCGTCGCGCGGCACGATCAAGCCTGTCTCGCCGTCGCGGACGACCTCGGGCAAGCCGCCCACATCGCTCACGACCACCGGCAGCGCGCAGGCGCTGGCCTCGATGACGGCGACGCCGAAGCTCTCGCTGTCGAGCCGGCTCGGCGCTGCGTAGATGTCGAGCCGGTTGAGCCATGCCGGCACGTCGGCATGCGCGACCGCGCCGACGAACTCGGTGCGCGCTGCAATGCCGAGCTTGCGCGCGAGCGCCTCGAGTTCGGCGCGCTGCGGCCCGTCGCCGACGATGAGCAGGCGCAGCTCGTCGGCCAGCAAGCGCTTCACATCGGCATCGGCGACCAGCCCGGCGAACGCGCGCAGCAACAGGTCCACTCCGTACTTCGGCGCGAGCGACTTGACGATGCCTATCGTCAGCGGCCCGCTCGATCGATTCGATGGATCGGGACGGAAGCGCGCGAGGTCGACGCCGAACGGCGTCACCGCGATCTCGGTGCGTTCCAGCACCAGCCGCTGCACTTGGCGCGCCATCGCGTGGCTGGTGCTCGCGATCGCGGTCGCGCGGCGCAGGTTGCCGCGGATCAGCCGGCCCTTGAGCGCGCTCTCGTACGGGAAGTCGTAGACATCGCTGCCCCACACCGACAGCAGCACCGGCCGCACACCGCACAGCGCCGCGGTCGTGCCGTAGCCGCTGGCGTAGTGCGCGTTGACCACGTCCGGGCGCCATCGCATGAGCAGCTCGCGCGCGCGCCAGGCGTTCGTGAAGTAGCCGAGCGCGCCGCTGCGCGGCAGCATGAACACGTTCGCTGCGGTCGGCAGCAAATGGCGCTCACACGCATGCTGCGAGAGCACGCAGACCGCATGCCCGCGCTCGACCAGCGCATATGCCCAGCGCTGCAGGTGGATCGAGTTGGCCGGGCCGAGCAGCGCGATGCGCATCGTCATCGCGTACCCCTTTGCACATCAGCACGGGCGACCGCGACGAACACGCCCGCCGCCGCCCACGCGCCGACGGCCCAGACCGCACACACCGGCAGCAGCGTTGGCGCCGGCAGCGCCAGCCAGCCGATCGCAAGCACCGCCCAGCGCGCGGCTTCGGCGCGCACCGCGATCCACGGCAGGCCGCTCGCGCTCGCCTGCACCGTCAGGACGCGCGACGCCGCTTCGGCCGCGGCGCCAGCGAGCAAGACCGCGAGCGCGCGCGTCGCACCGGCATAGGCCGTGCCGAGGCCGAGGTCGGGCCACGCGCTCGCGACGACCCACACCAGCAGCGCCGCGCCGAGCAGCAGCCCGAACATCGCAGCCGCGACGCGTCGCGATGCCGCGGCGCCGGGCCGCTCCATCCAGCGCCGCAGCAACAGCGGCGCGGCGTAGCTGATCGGCGTGAGGGGCACCTGCACCAGCGTCATCGCCATCGTGAACTGGCCCAGCGCCGCGCGACCCTGCGCGGCCTCGAGCCAGCGCTGCACCAGCAGGATCGCCGCAGTGACGAGCGCGGCTGTCAGCCAGGCCGCGAGACCGTAGTGGCCGAGCGCGCGCCAGCCGACCTGCGCCGCCGTCGTCGGCAGCTCGGGCACCGAGCGCAGGCGCGCCCACGAGATTGCCGCCGCCACGCCGCAGGCGAGTGCGAACAGTGCGAACCACGCGGGCACATCGACCGCGCCGCGCACGACCACGTGCAGCACGCCGAGCAGCACCAGCAGCTGCGGCAACGCGGTGATGACGTTAAACCAGGCCGTGCGCTCGCGCACCAGCAGCAGCGCGCGCAGCTGGCCGTGCGCGACCGCCGCCGCGACGGCCAGGCTCAGCAGCTCGCCGGCCACGGCGCCGTCGTCGGCATGCCGCCAGCACGCGTAGATGGCCGCGACCGGCAGCGCCAGCAGCGCGCAACCGAGGGCCCAGCGCAAGGCCGCGCGCCCGCTCATCGCGCCCGACTTGACGTAGAAGAACAGCGCCTGCGGCAAGCCGAACATCGCGAACGCGGCGACGAATTCGATCTCAGCCTTGATGTGGCTGAACGCCCCCTGCACTTCGGGCCCGAGCCGCGCGCCCAGCAGCAGCGTGGCCAGCAGCACGGCCGCGGCGCCCGCGCCCTGCAAACCGAAGGACACCAGCAGCTGGCGCTTCAGACTCACCGCGCAATCCGCTGGCGCGCCGCGGCGAACAGGTTGGATGCGAACAGGCGCCGGCCGAGTGGCGGCACCGCGGTCGCCGCCGCGACCACGAGCTGCTTCGCGAGCCGCGCCGGCCACCGCCCCGAGTACGCGGCGCCCAAACGCTCGCGGCGCAGCGCGCGGCGCGCGGCATCGGCCGGCGTCTCGTGGATCCAGACCTGCGTGTGCGCGAGCAGCTCGAGCCCGGCCTGGTCGAACAAGGCCAGGCCGTCGGCCAGCGAATAGCGGCGCAGATGGCCGGACACATCGTCCGGCCCATAGGCGCGGCGGTCGTTGAGCCAGTTGTCTTCGAGCGGCAGGTTCACGAGCACGATCTCGCCGAGCTGCGCCGCGTCGTGCAGGAACGCGGCATCGTCCGTCACGTGCTCGAGCACATCGCTGAGGATCACGGCGTCGAAGCCCGACAGACCGGCGCCACGGAAGTCGCCGCAATGAAATTCGAGCTCGGGGAAGCGGGCGCGCGCCGCGGCCACGTTGGCCGGCGAGATGTCGAGCCCGACGCGCTGCGCGGCCGGCACGGCGGCGATCAGCTCACCGGTCGCGCAGCCGATCTCGAGCACGCGGCGCAAGGACCGGCCCGATGGCCACACCCGCATCAGCCCGGGCAGCTTGAACAGCCGCACCTCGATGTCGACCTGGGCCTGCTCGATCGAGCCGGCGGCGCGCCGTGCGACGTACTCGGGGTGCTCGTCGTAGAGCGCCGAATAGTCGACATCGGCGACCTCGGGCTGCGGTTTCACGTCGACGCCAGCGCCTTCGCGAGCGCAGCCACCACGCGGTCCTGATCGGCGTGCGTCAGGTCGGCGCTCATCGGCAGGCTCAGCACGCGCTCGGCCGCGGCGACGCTGTGGACGAGCTCGGCGCCGCGGTGCCAGCGCGCATACGCGGGCTGGCGGTGAAGCGGCCGCGGGTAGTGCACGGCGGTCGGGATGCCTTGTTCGGTCAGCGCGGCCTGCACCGCGGCGCGCTGCTCGACGAACACGGTGTACTGCGCCCACACGCAATCGCGGTCCGGGCGCAACGCGAGTCGCCGCACGCCGGGCACATCGGCGAGCAGCTCGCCGTAGCGCGCACCGAGCGCATGGCGTTGCGCGAGCTCCCATTCGAAACGCTCCAGCTTGGCGAGCACGACCGCGCATTGCAGCGTATCCATGCGGCCGCCGACGCCCACGCGCGTGTGGGTGTAGCGCGCGCTCTGCCCATGCACGCGGATCTCGCGGCAGGCCTGCGCGAGTGCGTCGTCGCTGGTGAACACCGCGCCGCCGTCGCCATAGCAGCCGAGCGGCTTGCTCGGGAAGAAGCTAGTGCAACCAAAGGTCGACAGGCTGCAGCTTTGACGATTCTTGTAGGTCGCGCCGAAACTCTGCGCCGCGTCCTCGATCACCGCCAGACCGTGACGCGCGGCCACCGCGTTGATTGGGTCCATGTCGGCGACCTGGCCGTACAGGCCCACCGGCATGATGGCCTTGGTGCGCGGCGTCACCGCGGCCTCGATCAGCGCGGCATCGATGTTGCCGGTGTCGGGCTCGATGTCGACGAACACCGGCACGCCGCCGATCAGCACGATCATCTCGGCGGTGGCCGCGAAGGTGAACGGCGTCGTGATCACCTCGTCGCCGGGCGCGATGCCCAGCGCCATCAGCGAGATCAGCAGCGCCTCGGTGCCGCTCGCGACCGTGATGCAGTGCTTCGCGTCGGTGATTGCGGCCAGCTGCGTTTCGAGCTCCTTGACCTCGGGGCCCATGATGTACTGACCATGGTCGAGCACGCGCTGCATGTGCTGCGCGATGCTCTCTTTGAGCGCCGCGTACTGGCTCTTGAGATCGATGAACTCGAGCTTCGTGCTCACACTGTCACCTCGTCGGCCAGTCGGCACACGCCGTCGCGCAGCAGATAGCGCTCGCCGGTCGCGGGGCACGCGGCCGCACCGTCGACGAAGGTCAGCCGCTCGCCGTGCCGGCTCATCCAGCCGATCCGCTTCGCCGGCACACCGACGACGAGCGCGAAGTCGGCCGCGTCGCGGCTCACCACCGCGCCGGCGCCGACAAACGCATACCGCCCGATCGTCGTGCCGCAGACGATCGTGCAGTTCGCGCCCAAGGTCGCACCGCGCTTCACCAGCGTCGGCCGGTATTCGTTCTTGCGGACCACCGCGGCGCGCGGGTTGTGCACGTTCGTGAACACCATGCTCGGGCCGCAGAACACGTCGTCCTCGAGCGTGACCGCGTCATAGACCGAGACGTTGTTCTGGATCTTGACGTTGTCGCCAATGCGCACGTCGTTCGCGACGAACACGTTCTGCCCGAACGAGCAGCCGGCGCCAATGCGCGCGCCGGCGCTGATGTGCACGAAGTGCCAGACCCGGCAGTCGGCGCCGAGCACCGCGCCGTCGTCGACGATGGCCGAAGGGTGGATCACCGTGGCCATGGTTCAGTATTCGAGCGGCAGGTTGATCTTGCGCCCGTCGCGCGCCGAGCGGTACATCGCGATCAGCAGCTCGAGCGACTTCAAGCCCTCGCGACCATCGGTCTCGGGCTGGGCCTCACCGCGCAGCGTGCGGATCACGTTGTCGTAGTACAGCGGGTGGCCGAAGCCGTAGACGGACGTGGTCTGGTAGCTCGCATCATCGAGCTGCGTGTCCATCGCGTGCGGCGTCTCGAAGGCCCAGTGCTGGATCTCGTTGACGGCCACGCCGCCGATGCGCGCACTGCCCTTCTCGCCGAGGATCGTGATCGAGCCTTCGAGGTTCTTCGGGTGCGTCAGCATCGTGACGTTGACCGAGCCCATCGCACCGCTGCGCCACTTGAGCGCCGCGACGCCGGTGTCCTCGACCTCGATGTCGCGCGCCAGCGTGCCGGTGTAGGCCATCACGCTCTCGACCGGGCCGACGATCCAGTCGAGCAGGTCGACGTAGTGGCTGGCCTGGTTCATGA
>Ga0307509_10001328_pt1 | contig 41879 bp, 38 predicted proteins | sample 10_EM_MG_FD_202245 | JGI IMG/M metagenome (GOLD analysis project Ga0307509, IMG submission 202245) | Populus trichocarpa ectomycorrhiza microbial communities from riparian zone in the Pacific Northwest, United States - 10_EM | ecosystem: Host-associated > Plants > Roots > Unclassified | place...
TCGCCTGCCTCGCGCTGGGCGTGTGGCTGTCGCTCACCGCGCGCGGCTTCTCGGTGCGCGTGGTCGGCGGCAACCCGCGCACCGCGCAGCTCGTCGGGCTGCCGGCAAGCAAGCTGATCCTGCTCGCTTGCGCGCTCGGTGGCGGTTGTGCGGGCCTGGCTGGCGCGATCGAGGTCGCGGCCGTGCACACGAACGCGAACGCGTCGCTGATCGCGGGCTACGGCTACGCCGGCATCCTGGTCGCGTTCATCGCGCGCCACAACCCGATCGCGGTGATCCCGGTGGCGATTTTGTTCGGCGGCTTCGGCGCCGCGGGCAGCCTGCTGCAGCGCCGGCTCGGCCTGCCCGATGCGTCGGTGCAGGTGTTGCAAGGCATCGCGTTCGTGCTGATCCTCGCGAGCGAGGCCCTGCGCGGCGTCGACTGGAAGGCTGCCGGCGCGCGCTTCCGCCGTTCGCTGCCCAGCGACGACGCGGCGCCGCTCGCGCCCGTCATCACGCCGCCCTGAACCGGAGACCGCCACCATGACTTCGGAAACGATGCTCGCGCTGTTCGCCGCCATCCTCGGCGGCGCCTTGCGCGTCGGCGTGCCCTTTCTGTTCGTCAGCCTCGGCGAGTGCCTGACCGAGAAGTCGGGCCGCATCAACCTCGGCCTCGAAGGCGTGCTGGTGCTGTCGGCGATGGCTGCGTTCGGTGGCTCGTATCTCACGGGCTCGCCGTGGGCGGGCGTGCTGATCGGCGCATGCGCCGGCGCTGCGCTCGCGCTGCTGCACGGGCTGCTGTGCACGCTGCCGCGTGTCAACGATGTCGCGACCGGCATCGCACTGATGCTGCTCGGCACCGGCCTCGCGTTCTACCTCGGCAAGCCGCTGATCCAGCCGCAGGCGACGCAGCTGCCGCCCATCGCGCTGGGCGGCTGGAGCGATTCGCCGGTGCTGCAGGCCTCGCTGCAGGTCAACCCGCTGCTGCCGCTGGGCGTGCTGCTGGCGGTGGCGATGTACTGGGCCTTCGGCCGCACACGCTGGGGCCTGCTGGTGCGGCTCGCCGGCGACTCGGCGAGCGCGACCAAGGCGCTGGGCTACTCGGTCGGCGGCATCCGCATCGCGGCCACCGCGGCCGGCGGCGCGATCGCCGGGCTGGGTGGTGCGTCGCTGACGCTGTTCTACCCGGGCAGCTGGAACGAGGGCGTGTCCAGCGGCCAGGGCCTGATCGCCGTCGCGCTGGTGATCTTCGCGCGCTGGAGCCCGCTGCGCTGCGTCGGCGCGGCGCTGCTGTTCGGCGGCGCGGGCGCGATCGGGCCGGCCCTGCAGTCCATCGGCATCAGCCAGGGCTACTACCTGTTCGGCGCCGTGCCGTACGTGCTGACGCTGGTGATCCTGGTCATCAGCTGCCGCCCGGGCAGTGTGGCCGCGGGCAGCCCGGGCGAACTGTCGTCGACGAGGTGAGTGCCATGACCTTCATCAACGCCGTCCCCTACGCCTGGCCCTACAACGGCGACCTGCGGCCGGACAACACCGCGCTGGTCGTGATCGACATGCAGATCGACTTCTGCGGCGTCGGCGGCTACGTCGACAAGATGGGTTACGACATCTCGCTGACGCGCGCACCCATAGCCCCGATCAAGACGCTGATGGCGCGCCTGCGCACGCTCGGCTACACCATCATCCACACCCGCGAAGGGCACCGGCCCGATCTGTCGGACCTGCCCGCCAACAAGCGCTGGCGCTCGCGCCAGATCGGCACCAACGGCGTCGGCATCGGCGACGACGGCCCCTGCGGCCGCATCCTGGTGCGCGGCGAGCCCGGCTGGAACATCATCGACGAGCTCGCGCCGCTGCCCGGCGAGATCGTCATCGACAAACCCGGCAAGGGCTCGTTCTGTGCGACCGACCTCGAACTGATCCTGCGCACGCGTGGCATCGACAACCTGCTGCTTGCCGGCATCACCACCGACGTGTGCGTGCACACGACGATGCGCGAAGCCAACGACCGCGGCTTCGAGTGCCTGCTGCTCGACGACTGCACCGCCGCGACTGACCGCGGCAACCACCTCGCGGCGCTGAAGATGATCGAGATGCAGGGCGGCGTGTTCGGCGCGCATGCGATGTCGTCAGCTGTGCTGGAAGGACTCGCATGACCGCGCCGCTGGACCCCAAACCCCACGCCACCGGCGCGCTGAAGCTCGAGACCTTCGATCTGACCAAGCGCTTCGGCAGCTTCACCGCGATGGACGCCGTGACCATGACGGTCGAGGCCGGTTCGGTGCACGCGCTGCTGGGCGAGAACGGCGCCGGCAAGAGCACGCTGGTCAAGTGCGTGGCCGGCTCTCAACGGCCCGAAGGCGGCAGCATCCTGATCGACGGCCGCGAGCACGACATCGCCACGCCGGTGGTCGCGCGTGCGCTGGGCATCGGCATGGTCTACCAGCACTTCACGCTCGCGCCGGGCATGAACGTCGCCGAGAACCTGCTGCTCGCCGGCGGCCGCACGCCGGCACTGATCGACTGGAAGAAGGAACGCGCCGCGCTCGGCGAGTTCCTGAAGACGACGCCGTTCAAGCTCGACCTCGACGCCACGCCCGCGGGCCTGGCCGCCGGCGAGAAGCAGAAGCTCGAGTTGCTGAAGCAGCTCTACCTGAAGCCGCGCCTGCTGATCCTCGACGAACCGACCTCGGTGCTGACGCCGCAGGAGGCCGACGAGGTGCTGGCCTATGTGCGCGCGGTCGCGAAGCGCGGCGAGTGCACGGTGCTGATGATCACGCACAAGTTCCGCGAGGTGATGGCCTATGCCGACGAGGTCACGGTGCTGCGCCGCGGCAAGCGCGTCGCCGGCGCGCGCGTCGCCGACGCGACGCCGCAGACCTTGGCGCAGGCGATGATCGGCGAGTCGGCAGCCGACAGCTCGGCACTGGTCGCCGAAGGCAGCGCCGCACCGCGTGCGGCGACCCCATCCGACGCGCCGGTCGCGCTGCTCGTCGAGTCCTTGAGCGCGATGGGCGACCGCGGCACGCTGGCCGTGCAGGCCTTGAGCCTGCAGGTCAAGCGCGGCGAGATCCTCGGCATCGCCGGTGTCTCAGGCAACGGCCAGCGCGAGCTGGTCGAGGCGCTGGTCGGTCAGCGGCCGCGCACCGCGGGCAAGGTCCACGTCGTCGGCCAACCCTATGCCGCGCGGCGCGCCGAGAACCGGGTGCTGCAGCTGCGCGCGCTGCCCGAAGAGCCGCTGCGCAACGCCTGCGTCGGCGACCTGAGCGTGGCGCAGAACATGGCGCTGCGCGACTTCGACGTCGCGCCGCTTTCGCGCGGCGGCTGGCTGCCGGGAACACGATGGCTGCGCCATGGCGCCTGGCGCGAACGCGCGCGCGACTGGATCGCCGAGTACGGCGTGAAAACGCGCGGCGAGAACGCGCCGATCGCCAGCCTGTCGGGCGGCAACGTGCAGCGCGCAGTGCTGGCGCGCGAACTCGCCGGCGAGATCAACGTGCTGATCGCGGCGAACCCGGTGTTCGGGCTGGACTTCGCCGCTGTCGCCGAGATCCATGCGCGCATCCTGCAGGTGCGCGCAAAGGGCGGCGCTGTGCTGCTGATCAGCGAAGACCTCGACGAGCTGCTCGAACTGTCGGACCGCATCGCCGTGATGAGCGAAGGTCGCATCGTGTTCGAGACGCCAGCCGCCAGCGCCGACCGCCAGACCATAGGCGCGCACATGGGCGGCGGGGATCACGGGCACGCTGCGCTTCCGGAGGCCGCATGATCGAAATCGCCGCAACGCCGTTCCCCTATTCCTTCGTCCCGAGCAAGACCGCGCTCGTCATCATCGACATGCAACGCGACTTCGTCGAACCCGGCGGCTTCGGCGCCTCGCTGGGCAACGACGTGACACTGCTGCACACGGCCATCCCGCCGATCGCGGCCCTGCTCGCCGCCTGGCGCGCGCGCCACTGGCCCGTCGTGCACACGCGCGAATCGCACAAGGCCGACCTGTCCGACTGCCCGCCCGCCAAGCGGCTGCGTGGCTCGCCGACGCAGCGCATCGGCGAGCCGGGGCCGATGGGCCGGCTGCTGGTCCGCGGCGAGCCCGGCACGTCCATCATCCCGGCGCTCGCGCCGCGGGCCGGCGAGCTCGTGATCGACAAGCCCGGCAAGGGCATGTTCTGGTCCACCGGGCTGCACGAGATGCTGCACGCGCAGGGCGTGACGCACCTGGTCTTCACCGGCGTGACGACCGAGGTCTGCGTGCAGACCTCGATGCGCGAGGCCAACGACCGCGGCTACGACTGCCTGCTGGTCGAGGACGCGACCGAGAGCTACTTCCCCGAGTTCAAAGCCGCGGCGCTGGCGATGATCGCGGCGCAGGGCGCCATCGTCGGCTGGCACGCGCCGTCGGCCGCGCTGCTCGCAGCGCTGGAACCGACCTGACGCGCGGAGCGGCGCCAGAACGGTCGTACTTCACAAGCCCGGCGACTGTCCATGCAGCGGCCGGGCGGCCCGCCTCGGGCCTGACGACAATACGGGACCACACCGCCCGCTCACCATGGACCCTTTCACCGTCACCGTCCTGCTCGCAGTTCATCTCGTGGGCAGCGGCGGCCTGATGTTCTTCGTGTGGCGCCTGATGCCCAGCGCACCAGGTCTGGGCCGGTGGTGGCTGGCCAGCGGCCTGTTCGGCACCGCCTACCTGCTGCGGTTGGTCTCCGGGCTGCAAAGCGCCGACCCGGTCGGCGTCGCCGGCGAAGGCCTGATGCTGCTGGCCGTGCTGTTGTTCGGCGACGGGGTGCGTCAGTTCGTCGGTCGCGCGGCCCTGCGCGGGCGGCTCACGGCCTCGCTGTGGGCCGCGATGTTCGGCACCGTCGCAGCGGCCGCCTGGCTGGGAGGCGCGCAGGCACGTCACGTGACGTTGAACGGGCTCATCGGCAGCCTGTATGCCACGATGACCTGGGCCATCGCGGTCGAGATTCGCCGCCAGCCTATGCCTCTGCGCGCCCCGCTGCGCCTGCTGGCCGCGTTGCTGGGCGGCCTGTCCGCGCTGACGCTGCTGCGCGCCGAGAGCATTGCCACCGACGGCATGGAGGTGGCCTTTCACGGCAGCCTGGCCGAGGTGTTCTATGTCTACGCCTCGCTCGCCGCGGTGGTGGTCGCGCTGACGCTGGTGTGGATGCTGTTTCTGCGTCTGAACGGCCAGCTCGCCGAACTGGCGACCCGCGACGCGCTGACCGGCGTTCTGAACCGCAACGGGCTCGACGAGACCGTGACGCGCCATTTCGCGCGCCGCAATGCCGAGCCGCTGACGGTGCTGCTGCTCGACATCGACCACTTCAAGCGCATCAACGACTCGTTCGGCCACGCCACCGGCGACGCGGTGCTGAAAGCCGTGGCCAGTGCCCTGACCTCTCAGCTGCGGGCCGGCGACTTCGTCGCGCGGGTCGGCGGTGAAGAGTTCATGATCGGCTGCGCGGGGGCCCAGCACGATGTGGCGCTGGCCCTGGCGCAGCGCCTGAACCAGCAGGTCGGGCAGCTCCAGGTGCAGAGCGCGGGTGGCCAGAACACCGTGGTCTGCACCGCGAGCGTCGGTGTGTCCGGCTGCTGCCGCAGCCTGGAAGAGTGGCAGCGCGGCGCGCTGCAGGCGGACCACGCGCTGTACCAGGTCAAGGCCGCCGGACGCAACGGCGTTCGGCCTTTTGTCGGGCCGGTGACGGCCTAGGCGTCGCGGCCTGCAGCGCTACTCGCCCACCAGCGCCTTGTCCGAAGCCAGCTCCAGCAGCTGGCCCGGCGCGGAGGCGTCGGCCTTCTTGGTCAGCTGGCCCTGCACGGCCGCGCCCACGTCCATCTTCAGGTGCTGGTAGCGGATGGTTCCGCTGACGCGGGAGTTCGACTGCAACTCCAGAAAGTGCTCGACGTCGAGGTCGCCGGTGACGGTGCCGTTGATCACCGCATCGCCACAGCGCACGCTGCCTTCGATGCGGCCCTTGTCGGACAGCACCAGCAGCCCGCGGGTCTTGCCCTCGGTCGACTGCGCGATCACGTTGCCGACGACGCGCCCATCGATGCGCATGCCACTGGCGAACCTCACGTCACCGGTGATCACGACGTCCTCCGCGATCAGGCTGGACAGCTTCATCAGCTGGATGGACGGCTGCTTTTCGCGCCTGTTGAACATCGGGTCGTGACTCCTGCGGCTCGCGCCTAGTGTTTGCCGTCGCGGGCCCTGCGGAAGAAGGTCAGCTCTTCCTGGGACTCGCGCAATTGCTGGACGAGCGCCGCGATCTGGCGCTCGAGTTCCTGGCTGCGCGCCTCGGTGACGCGCAGGTTCAACTGACTCTGTTCCAGCTGTCGCTGCAGCTGTTGCTGGTCTTGGGCCGCCGCGGCCTGCTGCTCCGCACGCCCGGCTTGCGGGTCGGCGTAGAAGTAGCCGCCCGCCGCGCCGGCCAGCACGCCGGCCAGCAGCAACAGGCCACGCCCCAGCCAGGCGCGGCGTGCGCTCGAGTGCGACAGCACAAGGCCGAGACGCGTCAGCTTTTGAGTGGCCCCACGTCGCAGCGGAGTTGGCGTTGGCATGCCATGCCCGGGCTCAAAGCCCGGCCAGGTAGCGGCGCGGATCGGCAGGCTCGCCATGCTTCAGCACCTCGAAATGCAGATGCGGCCCGGTCGAACGCCCGGTCGAACCCGACATCGCGATGACCTCGCCCGGCGTCACCAGCGCGTCCGGCTTGACCAGCAGCCGCGAAGCGTGGGCGTAGCGCGTGCTCAGGCCGTTGCCGTGTTCGATCTCGACCATCCAGCCGAAGTCGGAGCGAAAGCCCGCAAAGCTCACGGTGCCGCCGGCGGCCGCGTGGATGGGCGTGCCGGGTTCGGCGGCAAAGTCCAGCCCGGCGTGGAAGGCGCGCCGGCCGGTGATCGGGTCTTCGCGGTTGCCGAAGGTCGAGGTCAGCTCGCCGTCGGCGATCGGCAGCCGGGTGGGCCAGCGCATCAGTTCGAGGTGGTGCTGCGCGGAAGCGTCGGCGACGAGCGCAAGCTGCTGCTCGATGCGCGCGTAGCGGGCCTCGAGCGCGGCCAGGTCGTCGAGCGCCTCGGCCACCACCGGGCGTGGCGGCAGCATCGGGCCGCCGCTGCCGGGCCGCTTCGTGGACGCGTTCGTCGGCGCATCTTTGGGCGGCGCGCCCAGGCGCTCGCTCAGCTGACTGGCCTGGCTTTCGAGCTTGAACAGGCGGCCCGACAGCGCGCCGAGCTGTTCCAGCGCGAACGGCATCGTCGAAGCCGAGCGCTGGGGCGCCGCGTCGGGCTTTTGCGTCGCGGTCGAAGGGGCAAGCCAGCAGCCGAGTGCGAAGCCCGCCGCCAGCAGCGCACCCGCGGCGAACCCGCCGCCCAGCAGCAGCGAACGGATGGACACGTTGCGCACGCGCGAGGCACTGGAGGTCGAGCCAGTGGCAATCATCACGAACGACATGTTGCCTCCTGGGTGCTGGTTCGACAGGGTGGGTGCGCGACCGCGCGAGAAGGCTGCACTCGCAGGTCACAGGCCCTCGGTCGTCGCCATCCTAGGTGGAAACACCGGTTGGATCGTGTGAACCCACGCAACCGTTTGTTCGTTCGGCAGCAGGTGCCAGGAATTCACGCTCTACGGCGCTGTAACACGCTCGACGATTGCAATCCGGCGCCGCAGCTGCTGCGCATCGGCGGTGGCGTCGGCCGCCTCGGCGCGCTTGAGCTGCACGTTCAGCCAGGCCAGCAAGGGCCGGCGCCAGCCTTGCGCCGACGCGGTGTCGACCGCGGTCTGAATCACGGCCGGGTCGGCGCGGTGGGTCTCGAACAGCACGCCCGCCGCGACCAGGCGCGCCAGCGGGTCGGCGATGCCGGGCAGCGCCGACCCACTCGTCGCGACCGCGCGGTGCGCCTGGGGCAGCAGGGCCGCGTCTGCGGCGGTCAACTTGCCGGCGAGGTAGTCGGCATAGGCGCGCTCGGCAGGTGCCGCGTCGGCACGCAGCGGCTCGAACGCCGCACAGGCGTCGAACACCAGGCTCGCCACCTGCGCCGCACAGTGCGCGAGTTCAACGCGCGCCAGCAGGTCGATGCGGCCGGTGCGGGCGACCTCGGTGCGCGCACGCGCCTGCTCGGCCGCATCGATGCGGGCGTTGCCGGTGAGGTAGGCGGCGATCGCACGCTCGCTCGCCGACTTGGTGTTCATCTGCCAATCCGGCGGCGGCGGAGTCGACGAGCAGGCGGCGAGTGCCATGGCCGTCAACAGCACGATTCGCTTCATGGCAATTTCAGTTCGGTGTCGCGCTTGAACGGCCACTTGCGGTTCAGCTCGTTGATCAGGCCGTCGACGTTGCGCAGGCTGGTCTCGACGTCGGCGCGCAGCGCGCCCAGGTCGGTGGTGGCTGCGTTCACGTTCGCGCCGACGGCCTTGGCCTCGGCGAGCACCGCGTCGACCTTCTGCAGGCTGGCGCGCGCATCGACCAGCATCGCGTTGAGCTGCGTCACCGTCGTGCGCGCGTCGCGCACCAGGCCGTCGTTGCCGAAGACCTGGGTGTCGGCCTTCGCGGCCAGGCCGTCCAGGCGTGCCAGCAGCGTGTTGGTGCGGTCGAGCGCGGTGATGAGCTTCTTGGCATCGGCGTCGCTGCCGACCAGCGCGCCCATCGCGCCGCCGGGCCCTTTGAGCTTGTCGGTGAAGCCCTGCACGTTCGCCAGGCTCGCGTTCAGCGACGAGTCGCTGGCCGTCATCGCGCTCAGGTTCTGCAGCACCTGGCGCGCCTCGGCCATCAGGCGCGGGATCTCGGCCGTGGCGTCGCCGCGCAGCACGCTGCGCACCGCGCCGTCGGGCAGCAGCGGGTCGGTCAGGATGCCGGTGTAGGCACGGATGTTGGTGTTGCCGACGACACCGCGCTGCAGCGCGAACACGCTGGTGGTGCGCAGCCAGTGCGCGTCCTTGATCGGCACGTCGACGAGGATGCGCGCGTTGCCGTCGGGCGCGAGTTCGATGCGGCGCACCCGGCCGATCGGAAAGCCGGCGAAGGTCATGTCCATGCCGACGCTGACGCCTTCGGAATCTTCGGCGATCAACACGAGTTGCTGGGTGCTCTCGAACGCGCCGCGCGCATAGCTGAGGTACAGCGCCGCACCGCCCACCAGCACCAGCAGCGTGATCAGCAGCAGCGTCGCCTTGAACTCGAGGTGGTTGGCGCCGCGGGCCGGGGTGGGGTCGTCGCTCATGGCATCAATAGTAGTTGCCGACCAGCGAGACGATCTCGATCACCAAAATCGCGGCAAACAGCCGCACCAGGCTGTCGAGTTCGCGGCTGGACCGCGCGCCCGGCGCGACGGTCGACTGCGGGCCGCGCAAGAAGGCCGCGACCGGGATCAGCGCGACCGCGAGGCTGAAGAACAGCGTCTTCAGCGCGAGGATCATCGCCACGCCGGGCTCGAAGATCTGCCCCAGCGTGCGCGTGAATCCGCCCAGCCCGCCGATCGAGAAGCCGTAGACCGCGAAGTAGGCGAGCACCATCGCGATCGCGCAGCTCACCGCCGCCAGCAGCAACACCGCGAACGTGCCGGCCACGACGCGCGGCAGCAGCTCGTGGCGCAGCGGGTCGGCGCCGGCCTTCTCCTGTTCGTGCAGCGCGCCGCTGGCGTGCATCGCCGTCAGCTCGCCACCGGCCGGCACGGTGGCGCGCAGCGCGACGAACAGCGCCGCGGTCAGCGGGATCAGCTCGAGCACCAGCACCCGGATCACCATCTCGAGCGCGTATTGCGTGAGCCCGTAGCTGACGGCGGTGACGACGACGATGCGGATGATCACGACGCTGGCCAGCGAAGCCAGCAGTGCGAACCACGGCAGCATCGGCGCGGTGCCGACCCAGACATGGCGCGCGCACGCCGCACGCACGCCGCGCGTGTAGGTCGACGGCGAGAGCGCGAGCACCATCACCAGCGCCCCCGCGTGCACCACATGCCACCAGCTCACGCCCCAGCCCAGCGACGAACGCAAGCCGTCGCGGCCGAGATCGCCGACGGCCTCTTGCAGATTGCGCAGCGTGGTCATGCGCGCATGATAGTTGCGTGGGTCGCCGGCAAGGCCAGCGCGCCGGCGACGCCGGCAGGCCGGGTGCTTCGTGTAGCATTTACTTAACCAAACCTGGAGCATCGAATGGCAGACGCAGCAAGCACCGGCAAGTCGGGCAAGGTCGTGATCCGCAACATCGGCCTGCTGCTGTCGGGTGACATCGACAAGCCGATCTTTGACGCCGACACCATCGTCGTCCACGACGGCGTGATCAGCTTCGTCGGCAAGGAGTCGGACGCCGACACCGACCAGGCCGACACGCTGATCGACGCGCGCCAGACCTGCGTCTGCCCCGGCCTGATCGACAGCCACGTGCACCCGGTGTTCGGCGACTGGACGCCGCGCCAGAACCAGCTCGGCTGGATCGAGTCGACGATGAACGGCGGCGTCACGACCATGGTGTCGGCCGGCGAGGTGCACCTGCCCGGCCGCCCGAAAGACATCGTCGGCCTGAAGGCGCTGGCGATCACCGCGCAGCGCGCGTTCGACAACTTCCGCCCCGGCGGCGTGAAGGTGCTGGCGGGCGCGCCCATCATCGAGAAGGGCATGGTCGAGAGCGACTTCAAGGAACTGGCCGAGGCCGGCGTCAGCCTGCTCGGCGAGGTCGGGCTGGGCTCGGTGAAGGCCGGCTACGAGGCCAAGCAGATGGTCGCGTGGGCGCGCACGCACGGCATCCAGAGCACCATCCACACCGGCGGCCCGTCCATCCCCGGCTCGGGCCTGATCGACAAGGACGTGGTGCTCGAGGCCGACGCCGACATCATCGGCCACATCAACGGCGGCCACACCGCGTTGAGCGAAGCCCACGTGTGCGAACTGTGCGAGAAGAGCAGCCGCGCGATCGAGATCGTGCACAACGGCAACGAGAAGGTCGCGATCGCCGCGGCGCAGGCGGCGCTGCAGCTGAAGTGCCCGCATCGCGTGATCCTCGGCACCGACGGTCCTGCCGGTTCGGGCGTGCAGCCGCTGGGCATGCTGCGCATGGTGGCGCTGCTGTCCAGCCTGGGCAACATCCCGGCCGAGCTGGTGTTCTGCTTCGCCACCGGCAACACCGCGCGCATCCGCGGCCTGAACTGCGGGCTGATCGAAGTCGGCCGCGCCGCCGACTTCGTGTTCATGGACCGCGCCCAGCACACCGCCGGCAAGACCCTGCTCGACAGCGTGCAGCTCGGCGACATCCCCGGCGTCGGCATGGTGATGATCGACGGCCTGGTGCGCTGCGGCCGCAGCCGCAACACGCCGCCGGCGACCGAGGTGCCGGTGGTCGTCGGCGCGCACTGAGCGTTCACCGCGCTGTTGGCCAGCGCGTCGTGCGGAGTGCGTCGCCGTGCCGCGACGTGCCAAAAAGACCGCAGTTCTCGACCCTGATCGGGGCGCTTCGGCGGGTCGCCTTCGTCCACACTCGTGGGGTTCGCGATCCGACCCCGCCGCCATGACCTCCACCTACATCCCGGCATTCACCCTCGAGCCGACGCAGCGAACGGTCGAGAAGAATGCGGCGCCCGCCGTGCGCACCCCGCGCTTCATCGACGACGTCGCCGCCGGGCGGGTTCAACTTCCGACCATCCCGCGCGTCGTGCAACGCGTCATCGAAGCCTTGCGCGACCCCGACGTCGACGCGCGCAAGATCGGCGACACCTTGTCGCAAGACCCGGTGCTGAGCGCGAAGGTGCTGCGCGTCGCCAACTCGTCGTATTTCGGCGGCGCACGCTCGATGGCGTCGATCGACGCCGCCATCGCGATGATCGGCATGCAGGCGCTGAACAAGCTGATCGTGGCCTGCGGCGTGTCGGCGTCGTTCGCCGCCGTCCCCGGCATCGACCTGCGGGTGTTCTGGCGCGATGCGCTGGTCGCCGCGACCGCGGCCCACAAGATCGCGGCGGTCCTCGCGGCCGACCCGGACGAAGCCTATGTCTGCGGCCTGCTGCATGCCTCCGGCCACCTGATCCTGTGCCAGAGCTACCCGGACATCGCGAAGGCGATGTTTGAAGGCTTCGAGGTGGTCCGCGGCGCCGAACTCGCCGAAATCGAGGTGCAGGCCTTCGGCATCGATCACCCGGAAGTCGGCGCGTTGTGGGTCCAGAGCCTGGGCTTCCCGCTGGTCGTGGCCGACACCATCGGCCGGTCCGCGCTGCCGCCGGTCGACACCGACGGGGCGATGACGCTCGCGCTGCGCAGCGCCTGTCTGCTGGCGGCATCCGTCGCGCAGCAAGCGGCGCCCGAGACCGCGCTGGCGGCACTCCCGTCCGGCGTGCGCCAGCGCTTCACCGCAGCCAGCGGCGAGCCGGTGCCGGCCTTCACCGCGCTGTACGAGACGCTGCAGCAGACCGAACCCGCGCTCTGAGCGAAGAACTGCGTCAGCAGCGACTCGTGGAAGGGCTCAGCCTTCGAGCGTCGCCTTCATCGCCGCCAGGCCCTGGTCGATCATCCCGGCGATCACCGGCGCGAGTTCGTTCGGCAACAGGTCGGCGACCCACACGACGCGGGTCCGGCCGGCACCTTCGGCGACGATCTGCATCGAGGCGTTGTGGTGCGTGAGTCGCCCACCGACGACGGCCCAGACGAGGCGTCGCGCCGAGTCGTCGACATCGACGATGAGCTCACGGGCTTCCATGCCGTTGGCGAACGTGACGACGCGGGCCAGCGGCGCGTCCTCCATGCGACACCCCGTCAGGAAGCCGGGTGCCACGCGGGTATGGACTGCGCCGACATCGCGCACGGCGTCCCAGACGAGGTCAGCGCGGTGGTGGATCAGGATTTCCTTGCGGATCGAGGCCATGGCGTGTCTCCTTGGTGTGAGGCGCAAGCATCGCCGCATCCGGCGTCGCCGGCTGGCCGCTTTCGGACACCTTCATCCGCATCGCGCCGACGGCCCGCGGACTGACAGTCCGGATTGACAGTCGCCGCCGCCTCGTCGCAGGATCGAACATGGCACTTGATCGGCCGGATCCTGCAATCGGGCGCAGCATGGCGTGCTCGCTCGCGGCGTTGGAACGCCTGCGGGTGTCTCAGCGCGCAGGCGGCCCGATGGCCGTGTGCCGACGGTTGCTCGCACTGGGTGCGAGCCTACCGGCTGCGGCGGCGGCTGCGGCTGCCGACCCGGGTGCCGCACCGGAGCAGGCCTGGCTCTGGGCCGTGCTGGGCGGCGGCGGCGTCGCGATGTTGGGCACCGCCGCCTGGTTCCTGCTGCACCTGCGCGCCGCGCGCCGTCTGCGCACGCCGACCGGCACTGCCGAACCGCCGCCATCGCCGAACGCGCGGCAGGACCAGACGAGCTTCCTGCGATCGATCCTGCACAACATGGGCGACGGCGTCGCGGCGGTCGACGAGCATGGCACCTTGATCTTCGCCAACCCCTCGGCCGAGCGCATCGTCGGTCGCGCCATCGTCGATGGCGACTTCGGCGACTGGACCCGGCAGTACCGCCTCTATCTGCCCGATCGGGTCACCTTGTGCCCCGCAGCGGAGTTGCCGCTCGCCCGGGCGATCCGCGGCGAGTCCTGCGACGACGTGGAGCTGTTCAGCGTCAGCCCGATGCTGCCCGAGGGCCGCTGGGTGCGGGTCACGGCACGCCCGCTGACCGACCAGGCCGGCGTGGCACGCGGCGGCGTGGCGGTGTTCTCGGACGTCACGGCGCGCCGGCGCGTCGACGAAGAGAGCCGCACGCTCAACATCAGCCTCGAACAGCGCGTGCAAACCCGCACGGCCGAGCTGGAGCGCAACCGCAACGCCTTGCAGGCCATCATCGAGAACGTGCCGGCCGCCGTGTTCGTGAAGGATCTTGACGGCCGCTACCTGCGCCACAACGCCCGGCTTGCCGAGGTTTTTGGCCGGCCCGGCGAGTCGCTGGTCGGGCTGCGCGACGACGCATTGATCGACTCCGCCACGGCCGCGCGCGTCGCCGACGAAGACCGGCGGGTCGCCGCCGAGGGCCGGGTGTTGCGTTCGGAGCACGACAAGCGCGGGCCGGACGGTGTCGTGCGTACCCACCAGACGCACATCTTCCCGTTGCAGGACGCCCACGGCAACTCGTACGCGGTCGGCGGCATCTCGCTCGACATCACCGATCTCAAGCAAGCGCAGCACGCCGCCGAGGCCGCCACCCAGGCCAAGAGCGAATTTCTGGCCAACATGAGCCACGAGATCCGCACGCCGATGAACGCAATTCTCGGCATGTCCTACCTGGCACTGCAAAGCGGGCTCAACCCGCAGCAGCACAACTACATCCAGAAGGTGCACGCCTCGGCCGAATCGTTGCTGGGCATCATCAACGACATCCTCGACTTCTCGAAGATCGAGGCCGGCAAGCTCGACATGGAGACCATCCCGTTCAGCCTCACCGACGTGATGGACAACCTGGGCAGCCTGCTCGGCATGAAGGCTGAAGAGAAGGGGCTGGAGCTGTTGTTCGTCGAACCGCCCGGGCTGCCCACGGCGCTGATGGGCGACCCGTCGCGCCTGGGCCAGGTGCTGATCAACCTGGGCAACAACGCCGTCAAGTTCACCGAGCACGGCGAAGTCGTCATCGCCATCGAGGTGGTCGAGAGCGACGGTGCGTCGGTGCAGCTGCGCTTCGAGGTGCGCGACACCGGCGTCGGCATGAGCGCGGAGCAGCAACAGCGCCTGTTTCTGCCGTTCTCGCAAGCGGACGCTTCGACCAGCCGCCGCTACGGCGGCACCGGCCTCGGGCTGGCGATCAGCCGGCACCTGGTGCGCTTGATGGGCGGCGAACTGGGCGTCGACAGCGCAGCAAACCAGGGCAGCCGCTTCCACTTCAGCGTGCGCTTCGGCCTGCAGACCGAGGATGCGGCACGGCCACCGGCGCTGGAACTCGGGGGGCTGCGCGGCACCCGCGCATTGATCGTTGAGGACAACGCCTGCGCCCGCACGGTGCTCGCCGACATGGCCGGCGCACTCGGCATGCAGGTCGACACCGCCGTCAATGGCCTGGACGCGCTGCGCATGGTGGCGCTCGCCGACGCCCGGGACGTGCCCTACGAGCTGCTGCTGCTCGACTGGAAGATGCCCGGGATGGACGGCGTGGAGTGCACACGCGTGCTGTCGCAGCGGGAGGCGCAGCGGCATCCGACGCCGCCGATCTTGATGCTGACGGCCTTCAGCCGCGGCGAGGCGCAGCAACACCTGACCGAGTCAGGGGTGACCGTCGGTGCGCTGCTGGCCAAGCCGGTCACGCCGTCGACCCTGTTCGATGCCTGCGCGGCCGCACTCGGCGTGACGGCGCCTCACCCGACGCGCACGGCGCGCCGCGAAGAAGCCTTGCTGGGCCACCGCACCAGCCTCAACGGAGCCCGCGTGCTGCTGGTGGAGGACAACGCCTTCAACCGAGAACTCGCGTTGGACGTGCTGAGTCGCGCCGGCATTGTCGTCAGCGTCGCCGCGAATGGCCAGGAGGCGCTCGACATGCTGGCCGTGCGGCGCTTCGACGGGGTGCTGATGGACTGCCAGATGCCGGTCATGGATGGCTACGCCGCCACCCGCGCGCTGCGTCGGCAAGCGCGATGGCGGGATCTTCCGGTCATCGCCATGACGGCCAACGCGATGGTCGGCGACCGCGACAAGGTGCTCGCCGCGGGCATGAACGACCACATCGCCAAACCGATCAAGCTCGACGAGCTGTTTGCAACGCTGGCGCGCTGGGTGCGGCCCGACCACGCACGCGAACCCGATCGGCCCGGCGCGGAAGAAGATCCTCAGCCCTCAGACCCTCTCGCCGACCTGCCCGGGATAGACACGCCCCTCGGACTGGCCGGCATCGGGGGAAACGCGGTGCTGTACCGCAAGCTGCTGTGCATGTTCCGCGACCGCGAGAGCGACTTCGCGTCGCGTTTCAACGCCGCGCGCGCGCACGGCGACGCGCCGACCGCGTTGCGCATGGCGCACGACCTCAAGAGCACCGCCGCGACGCTCGCCGTGCACGGGGTGCAGGAGGCGGCCAGCGCGCTCGAGGAAGCGTGCGATCGCAGCGCCGATGCCGAAGACATCGACGTGCTGATGCAGAACCTGGCCGAGCGGCTTGAGCCGGTCGTTGCCGCGCTGCAGGCCCTGGACGCCGCGCCGGCTGCGTGAGCGTTGCGGCCGCATCAGGCCGGAACTTTGAACACCTGCCGCAGGTAGGCGAGAAAGGTCTCGTCGTCGCACAGCAGCTTGCCCGGGCTGTCGGACAGCTTCGCCACCGGCTGGCGGTTCGCGTGGGTCAGCTTCATCACGATGTGCAGCGTCTTCAGCCCCATGTCGTTGGTCAGGTTGGTGCCGATGCCGAAGCCGCATTGGGTGCGGTCCGAGAAATGGTGGTGCAACGCGATCGCGCGGTCGAAGTCCAGCCCATCGGAGAACACCAGCCGTTTCGTGTGCGGGTCGATGCGCAGCTTGGCGTAGTGCGCGAGGGCCTTCTCGCCCCACGCGAACGGGTCGCCCGAGTCGTGGCGCAGGCCGTCGAAGAGCTTGGCGAAATAGAGGTCGAAGTCGCCCAGGAAGGCGTCCATGCCGACGACGTCGGTGAGGGCCACGCCGAGGTCGCCGCGGTATTCCTGCACCCAGTCCTCGAGCGCGGCGCGCTGGAAGTCGCGCAGCCGCACGCCCAGCGTCTGGTAGGTCTGCAGATACTCGTGCGCCATCGTGCCGATCGGCACCAGGCCGAGCTCACGCGCGAACAGCACGTTGGATGCGCCCTTGAAGAACTGCGGCACCTCGCGCTTGAAGGTCGCGACGACCTCGCGCTGCCAGTCGGCCGAGAAGCGGCGGCGCACGCCGAAGTCGAAGAATTCGAACGGGTGCCGGCGTGCCGGCAGCTTCTCGAACTCGCGCAGCCGTTCGATCTTGGCCTTGAGACGCTTGCGACCCTCGGCCAGCGCGACGGTCTGGTCGAAGCGGCGGAAGTACAGCTCGTTGACGATGGCCAGCACGTAGATCTCGAACGCCATCACGTGGACCTGCGGGCCGTTCGCGACGATCTCGAGCTTGGGGCCGTTCGCGGTGGCGACGATGAACTCGCGCTGGAACTGGAAGATGCGCAGGAAGTCGACAAAGTCGGAACGGATGAAACGCAGTCCGCCGAGGTAGGCGAGTTCGCCCGCATCGAAGCGCAGCGAGCACAGGTGGTCGAGTTGCTGGTTGACGTCGGCGAGCAGCTCGGCGAGCGGGTAGGCCGGCTCGTTGCGGCAGACGAAGGTGTACTCGGCCTGCGTCTGCGGGTGACGGTGCAGCATGGTCTGCCACATCGTGAACTTGTACAGGTCGGTGTCGAGCAGGCTGTGGATGACCGGTTGCATCGTTCGTGTCTCGTGAGTCTTGACGAGCACGGTAACGCAACTTCGGGCCGCGCACCGCGTGGCCTGCATTCTCAGGGCGGATGAAAGCCTACTTTGTGTGGCGGGCCCAACGCGAGCGCCAGAGGGCGATGCATTCCAGGGCGCCCCACAGCAGCGCCCCGCTCAGCGCGAGCAGTCGCGGCGCATGCATCGGGCGCGGGGAGAGCGGGGTGCCGAGGTTCATGTCCCGCAACTTAGCCCGGCCGCATGACACGCCGGTGACGTTTTCATGACGCGCGCACAGCCCGACACAACGCGCGCGTTGCGCCGTATGCTGCGCGCCACCATGCTGCCTGAACTGACCGAGCTGCAAGCCATCGTGGCCGCCGGCGGCGCGCAGCTGCAGCAGCGCACGGTGTGCGAGGTCGCGGTCGGCGGCACGACCTACCCGGTGCTCGCGATCACGCTTGGCAACCCCAGCGCCGACGTGCCCGCGGTCGGCTTCTTCGGCGGCGTGCACGGGCTGGAGCGCATCGGCGCCGAGGTCGTGATCGCACACCTGCACAGTCTGGTGATGCGGCTGCGCTGGGACAGCAGCCTGCACCGCCAGCTCGAGTCGCTGCACCTGGTCTTCATGCCCATCGTGAACCCGGGCGGCATGGCGCAGGCGACGCGCGCCAACCCGCGCGGCGTCGACCTGATGCGCAACGCCCCGGTGCAGGCGAGCGACCCGGTGCCCTTCATGATCGGCGGCCAGCGCCGCAGCGACCGCCTGCCGTGGTACCGCGGCCCGGCCGGCGCGGCCATGGAGGCCGAGAACCTCGCGGTCTGCGCGGTCGTGCGCGACGAGCTGCTGACGCACCGCTTCAGCATGGTGGTCGACTGCCATTCGGGCTTCGGCACGCGCGACCGCGTGTGGTTCCCGTACGCGCACACGGCGCGGCCCATTCTGCACCTGGCCGAGGTGTTCGCGTTCAAGACCATCCTCGACGAGAGCCACCCGCAGCACCGCTATGTCGTCGAGCCGCAGAGCGCGCAATACCTGGCGCATGGCGACCTGTGGGACCACCTCTACCTGGGCGCGCTCGAACGGCCAGCGCACACCTTCCTGCCGCTGACGCTGGAGATGGGCTCGTGGCTGTGGGTCAAGAAGAACCCGCGCCAGCTGTTCACGCGCCACGGCATCTTCAACCCGCTGATCGAGCACCGCCGCCAGCGCGTGCTGCGCACGCATGTCGCGTGGCTGGACTTCGTCGGACGCGCCGCGCTCGGCCACGATCGCTGGGTGCCGAGCGGCGCGGCGCGCGAGCAGCTGCGCGAACAGGCGCTGTCGCACTGGTACCGCAGGGCAAGGTCGTGAGCGAGATGACGTGGGTGCTGCTGCGCGGCCTGACGCGTGAGACGCGCCACTGGGGCGCGTTTCCGGCGGTGTTGGCGCAGGCCCTGCCGGGCGCCCGCGTGATCGCGCTCGATCTGCCGGGCAACGGCGTGCTGCACGCGATGCGCAGCCCCACGACGATCGAAGCCGTGGCCGCACATTGCCGCGACGAGCTGCGCCGGCGCGGCGTCGCCTCACCCGTCCACCTGCTCGCGATGTCGATGGGCGCGATGGTCGCGACCGCATGGGCAGCGGCCGCATCGCAAGAGATCGCGGCAGCGGTGCTGGTCAACACGAGCATGCGGCCGTTCAGCCCCTTCACCCAGCGGCTGCGGCCCGCGAACTACGCCGCGCTGTGGCGCCTGGCGCTGACGCGCGCCAGCGAGCTCGACCGTGAGCGCCTGGTGCTCGCGCTGACCAGCCGCGCCACGGCGCGCGACGACCACCCGTTGCTGCAGGACTGGGTCGCCTACCGCCGCACGGGCCCGGTCAGCCCCGCGAACGCGCTGCGCCAGCTGTGGGCGGCCGCGCGCTTTCGCGCCCCGTCGGCAAGCCCGTTCGCACGCGTGTTGCTGCTCGGCAGCGTCGCTGACACGCTGGTCGACGTGCGCTGCACGCAGCAACTCGCGCGGCGCTGGTCGTGCGACGCGCGCCTGCACCCGTGGGCCGGCCATGACCTGCCGCTGGACGACGCGGCCTGGGTCGCGCAGCAGGTGCGCGACTGGCGCTGAGACGACGCCGCGCGGCACTCGCACGAGGCGCGGCAAGACGCGCACTTCTCACGCGACCTGTTGTCGAACTGCGACGCTGGCGCGCCCGGCGCTGCAGACCGCTGGCTAGGATTCCCGACGGTCCGCAGGGAGCGCTGCAGCGCCGACCCGCGCGACAACCTTCACCATCCACACGAAAGCTCATTCATGAAGAAGATCCTCCTCGGCGCGGCGCTCGCCATCGGCACCGCGTTCAGCGCACAAGCCGCCGACGCAAGCGCGCCATTCCACTTCCTGCTCGGCGCCGGGCTGACCTTTGGCGGCGACACCTTGATCACCGTACCCTTCACCGACGGCTCGTCGGACAGCATCAAGGCCGGCGGCCTGGTCCACCTCTACGGCGGCGGCGAATACCGCTTCAACGGGCAGTTCGCAGTGCAGGCGACGGTCGGCTATCACATCAACGACACGCGCGCCGCATCGAACGGCAGCGTCCGCTTCACGCGCGTCCCGGTCGACCTGCTGGCCCTGTACAGCGTGACCGACAAGGTCCGCCTCGGCGCCGGCGCGCAGTTCGTCAGCGGCCCGCAGCTCAGAGGCAGTGGCGTGGCCAGCAACGTGAGCCAGGACTACGACTCGACCACCGGCGCCATCGTCGAAGGCGAGTACCTGTTCACTCCGCACATCGGCCTGAAGCTGCGCTACGTGTCCGAGAAGTTCACGCCGAGCAATGGCGGCGCCAAGGTCGACGGCAGCCACGGCGGCGTGATGTTCAGCTACTACTTCTGATCCGCTCCGCGCTGATCCGCATCCGTCAGCGTCTTCAGGAACGCGACCACGTCGGCAATCTCGGCTTCGCTGAGCAGCGGCGCCGCACCGGGCACGCCGCCGAACGGTGCGTCGGTGTTGACGTTGGCGTGGTACGGCGCCGGCAGGTCGTCGAACTTGGCCCCTGCGCTGCCGTACCAGCGCGCCGGGTCGGTGTCGCGCTGCACGTAAAAGCGCACCGCGTCTTCGAGCGTGGTGATCGCGCCGTTGTGGAAGAAGCTGCGGCGCAGCGCGACGTTGCGCAGCGTCGGCGTGCGAAAGCGCCCGCAATAGTCGGGATGGCCGGCGAGGTCGGTGCGCAGCGGGCCGCACAGGCCGAGGTCGAAGAAGCGCGGGTCGGCGTTGGCCTTGATCGCCGGGTTGCGCGGCACGCCGATCGCGATGTGGCCGAAGTCGGTGAACAGCGGGAACGCACCGTCCTTGATTTCGCTCAGGTGGCATGACGCGCAGTTGCCTTTGTCGGCATCGTTGAACAGCACGAGGCCACGCATCTCTTGCTCGCTCAAGGCCGCCTGGCCGCGCAGCATGGCATCAAAGCGGCTGCTGAACGGGTAGAAGTCGGCCGGCGATTGCTGGAACACCTCGAGCGCCATCAACGCGGCCTCGAACGCGGCGTCGCGGCGCTCGAAGATGTCGGCGCCGAAGGCCTCGCGGAACTGCGTCGCATAGCCGGCGTGGCGCATGCGTTCGACGACCGCGGCGACATCCGGGCCGCCCATCTCGTCGGGCGACAGCAGCGGCAGCCGCGCCTGTTCGTGCGCCGAGGCCGCGCGACCGTCCCAGGTGTGGCCGCCGGTCGGGCCCATGTCGGTGCTGTCGTCACCGTCGTTGTCGAAGTGGTGTTCGGTGAACGGCGGCAGGCTGTTCAGGTAGCGCAGCGACGGTGCTGCGCGAAAGCCGAGCTTGACCGCGTCGGCGTCCGGCGGGCCGTAGGCGTGCTGGGGGTCATGGCAGCTCGCGCACGACACCGCACCGGATGGCGACAGCTCGGCGTCGAAGAAGATCGCGCGGCCCAGCGCGGTGAGCTGCGGCACGTTCATGCGCTGCGCATACGGTGCCTGGGCCCACGCGGGCAGCACGACAGCGACGATCAACAAGACAAGACGATGACAACGCATGCGGGTCCAGGGAAAAACTCCGGCTTCGCGCGGACGCGGGCTTGCACCATACTTGAAGTTCGTTCCCACCACCGCCAGCCGCACGCGATGAAGCCAGCCGTCCTCACCATCACCCTGTTGTCCACCCTCGTCGCCGCCTGCGCGGTCACGCCCAGCGCCACGCCGACCGGCAACGCCAGCGCGGTGCGCGCGCTCGAGGCCATCGACACCATCGTCGTGATCTACGCCGAGAACCGCAGCTTCGACAACATGTACGGCCTGTTCCCGGGCGCGAACGGCATCCCCGGCCGCAACCCGAGTTCGGTCGGCGGCTACGCGCCGCAACGCGACTTCGACGGCAAGGTGCTGACCGTGTTGCCGCCGGCCTGGGGCGGCCTCACCGCGAACGGCCAGCCGGTCACGCTGACGCAGGCGCAGTCGGCCGGCATGCCGAACCGGCCGTTCCAGATCGACGACGACAAGGGCCTGAACGGCAGCAACGTGGTCGTCGGCCAGCACATCATCACGCGCGACCTGGTGCACCGCTACTACAGCAACATCGCGCAGATCAACGGCGGGCGCAACGACGGCTTCGCCGCGTGGTCCGATGCTGGGGCCTTGAGCATGGGCTACTACGACGGCAGCCGGATGCAGTTGTGGAAGCTGGCGCAGCAGTACACGCTGGCCGACAACTTCTTCATGGGCGCGTTCGGCGGCTCGTTCCTGAACCACCAGTACCTGATCTGCGCCTGCGCGCCGACCTACCCGAACGCCGACGCAGCCGACTCGCCGGCGAAGGACTCCATCACCCAGATCGAGACCGATGCCAACGGCAAGTTCGTGCGCTTCGTGCCGGCCGACAACATGCCCGCGAGCGTGCTCGCCGGCGCGCCGCGCTACAAGAAAGACAGCACGCTCACGCCCAAGGACGCGAGCGGCATGTTCTACGCCGTCAACACGATGCAGCCGGCGTATCAGCCCAGCTACGTCGCGCCCGCCGCGACCGGCGACGCGCGCTACGCCGACCCGAGCAAGGCGACGACGCTGCCGCCGCAGACGCAGCCGACCATCGCCGACACGCTGGACGCCAAAGGCGTGAGCTGGGCCTGGTACGCGGGCGGCTGGAACACGGTGGCCTCAGGCACCACCGAAGCCCGCAAGCAGATGTACAGCGGCAGCATCAACTTCCAGACGCATCACCAGCCCTTCAACTACTACACCGCGCTCGACCCGGCCACGCACGCCGCCGCGCGCAGCGCGCACCTGAAGGACTTCGACACCAGCTTTCTGGCCGACGCGGCCGCCGGCAAGCTGCCCTCGGTCGCGTTCTACAAGCCGCAAGGCGGACTGAACCAGCACGCCGGCTATGCGAACGTGTCGGATGGCGACGCGCACATCGCCGAGGTCATCCAGAAGCTGCAGCAAAGCCCGCAATGGGCGCACATGCTGATCGTCGTCACCTACGACGAGAACGGCGGCTTCTACGACCACGCGCCGGTGCCGGTGGGCGACTTCGTCGGGCCGGGCACGCGCATCCCGGCGCTGATCATCTCGCCGTTCGCGAAGAAAGGCTATGTCGACAAGACGCCGTACGACACCGGCTCCATCCTGCGCTTCATCACGCGCCGCTGGGGCCTCACGCCGCTGCCGGGCATCGTGATGCGCGACCAGGGCCTGGCGAAGAACGGCAGCGCGGCTATGGGCGACCTGACCGGCGCGCTGGAGTTCAGTCGCTAGAGTGCAACGACGATGACGCGCGCGCTGATCTTCTTCCTCGTCCTGGTGGCCGTCGGGCTGTTCGCCGCGATCAACTGGAGCGTGTTCACCGCGCTGACGACCATCTCGCTCGGCTTCACGACCGTGCAGGCGCCGCTGGGATTGATCATGCTCGGGCTGATCGTATTCCTGTGCGTGCTGTTCACCGTGTGGGTCATCGTGCTGCAGGCGAACTCGCTGCGCGACGCGCGCCGCCAGACGAAAGAGTTGCAGGCCCAGCGCGACCTCGCCGACCGGGCCGAGGCCTCGCGCTTCACCGAGCTGCGCGCCGATGTGCTGAGGCGCATCGACGAAAGCGCGAACGCCACCGCGGCGCACATCGCGCAGCTCGAGGACCGCCTCGAGCGCGACCGGCTGCTGCCGCCCCCGGCGCACTGAGCCCGACCCTGTCTCGCACGTGACAGCGTGCGAGGGTTAGCTCGCGTCGCTGCGACGCAGCGATGCGGACTATTCTCGCAAGCGATCAGCCGGTCGATCCATCGGCCGATCGATGCGCCTCAGAGCGCAGCATCAAACAGACGGAGACAACCATGAAGCTTCACTCACCCTGGGGCCTGACCGCCCTTGCGCTCGCCAGCATCGCGGCCCTGACGGCCTGCGGCGGCAGCGACGACGCCGCGGCGCCCGAAGAAACACGCGCGCAAGACTCGCGCAACAGCTTCGCGCCCAGCCCCACCGACGCCGCCGCGACCACGTTCGCCGCGCAGGCCGCGGCCACCGGCGATGTCGTCGACATGAGCACGACCAGCCGCTGGCAGGGCGTGCTGAACGGCGCGCTGTACCACGTCGAGGTGCCGGTCAACTGGAACGGCAAGCTCGTGATGTACGCGCACGGCTACGCCGGGACCGGCAACACATTGAGCGTCTCGAACCCGTCGATCCGCCGCTACCTGATCCAGAACGGCTACGCCTGGGCCGCGTCCAGCTACAGCAAGAACTACTACGACGTGCGCGTCGGCGTCGAGGACACGAACGCGCTCGCGCTGGCGTTCAACGACATCGCGACGAAGAACGGCCGCACGCTCGCGACGCCGAGCAAGTACTTCATCACCGGCCACTCGATGGGTGGCCACATCACCGCCGCGGCGATCGAGGACGAGGCCGCCGCGACCGCCATCCACAAGGTCAAGTACAACGGCGCCGTGCCGATGTGCGGCGTGGTCGGCGACACCGACCTGTTCAACGAGTTCGCGGCGATGCAGGTCACCGCGCAGGCGCTGGCCGGCGTGCCGGCCTACCCGACCAGCAAGTGGGTCGACATCCAGGCGCTGGTGACGAGCACGCTGTTCTCGAGCTTCGCCCCGGCGGCGTTCCCGACCGCGTCCATCGTCGCGACACCGGGGGCCGGCGCGAAGTACGTGTCGGCATTGCAGAACATCACCGGCGGGCCGCGGCCGATGTTCGCGCAGGGCCTCGCCTACGGCCAGGCCTTCTTTTCGGCCTACGGCACCTTCGTCGCCGACCCGACCACGCCGGTCGGCTCGGTGACCGGCATCCTGAACAAGAACGTGCTTGACACGACCGGCTTCACCTACGTGATCGACGGCGACGCGACCGCGTCGGCCGCGCTGAACGCATCGGCGCAGAAGATCACGCCGGATGCCGATGCCAACCGGCTGCGCACCGACGGCCTGCGCTGGATTCCCAAGGCCAACGGCGAGTTCAAGATCCCGGTGGTGAGCATCCACACGCTGGGCGACCTGTTCGTGCCGTTCGGCATGGAGCAGACCTACCAGAAGCGCGTCGCGGCCAAGGGCAACAGCGCCTGGCTGGTGCAGCGTGCGATCCGCGGCATCAGCCACTGCGACTTCACCGTGGCCGAACAGGTGACCGCGTTCGACGACATGGTCAAGTGGGAAGCGGGCGGCGCCAAGCCCGGCGGCGACGACGTCGTGACCGCGGCGACCGTGGCGGCCACGACCTACGGCTGCACGTACACGAAGAACACGCCGGGGCCGGACGACGCCGCGAGCACGCTGGGCTTGCGACAGATCATCGCGGCGACCACGCCGGCGTGCCCTTGACACGTCACGGTCTGCGTTGATCCCGAAAGGGGCCTCCAGGCCCCTTTTTCATGCGCGCTCAAATGTCGAAGAACACCGTTTCGCCTTCGCCCTGCAAGCGGATGTCGAAGCGGTAGACGACGGCCCCATCCTTCTCGCTGCGCTGCGCGACCAGCGTCGCGCGGCGCGCTTCCCATTCGATGATGTTGAGCACCGCGTCCTTCGCGTTGGCCTCGGCCTCGTCGCTGAAGTACAGCCGCGTGTTCAGCCCGAGGTTGATGCCGCGCGCGACCACCCACACGTTGATGTGCGGCGCCATGAAACGACCGTTGCGCCCGATCACGACACCGGGCTTGATGGTGTCGAAGGTGTAGACGCCGGTGTCGAAGTCGGTGCAACTGCGGCCCCAGCCGCGAAAGTTCTCGTCGACCGACTTGCCCGGCTGCTGGTCGGCCGGGTGCGCGTATTTGCCCTCGGCGTTGGCCTGCCAGATCTCGATCAGCACGTCCTTCAGCACCGTGCCGATGCCGTCGAACACGCGGCCCTCGATGCGGATGCGCTCGCCCTTGGTCTGGGGGTTCGTGAGCACGCTGCCGAAGTTGTTCTCGAAGATGTCGAAACCGGCTTGCTGCGGCGCGAGGCCGATATGGACGTAGGGACCGGCCGTCTGCGACGCCGTTTCGCGCATCAGCGGCTGCATCAGTTGCTGCGTCATCACTTGACTCCTTGCACGGCGTTCTCGAACAGCGTCGCGCGCTGGCCGCGCAGCACGATGTCGAAGCGGTAGGCGCGGCTGTCGAGCTGCACGAAGGCGCTGCGGTCCTGCAGCGCGATCAGGCCGCGGATCTGCTCGTCGCTGGGCACGATGCCGAGGATGGGGCACTCGGGGATCAGCGGATCGCCCTCGAAATACATCTGCGTGATCAGGCGCTGCACCCAGCCGTTGCCACTGATCGCGTAGTGGATGTGCGCCGGCCGCCAGTCGTTGACGCGGTTGCGCCACGGGTAGGGGCCAGGGCGGATCGTGCGGTAGGCGTAGTAGCCGTTCGCGTCCGTCAGCATGCGGCCGCAGCCGCCGAAGTTCGGGTCGAGCGCGCCGATGTACTGGTCCTTCTTGTGGCGGTAGCGGCCGCTGGCATTGCACTGCCAGACCTCGACCAGCGCGTTCTTCACCGGCCGGCCGAGCTGGTCGTGCACGTAGCCGTGCACGACGATGCGCTCGCCGATCGGCAGGCCGTCTTTCGCGGCGTTCATGATCAGGTCGTTGTCGAGCGCGCCGAGCTCCTCGGGCCGGAACACCGGCGCCGTCACCTCGGACAGCGACTGCTGCAGCGAGATCGGCGCCAGCCGCGGGCTGCGCAGCACGCTGGTCTTGTAGGCCGGCGTCAGCGCGGCCGGGTGCGACGTGGTGTCGCGCATCAGGTATTCGGCGTCGGGGGCAGGGGCTCTTCCCATGGGGGTCTCCGTGGCTCTTGAGGGCGCGACTCTACGTGCGCGGGGCGGCGCGGGCAATTGATTTGTCGTCGCCAGTTCGATCACTTGAGGTTATCGAACCCGGCGCCGCGGCGCGGGCCGTTGCAGCGCCGCTCGCGCCCGCACCGCGGCGATGAAGGACTGCACCGTCGCGCTCGTCGTGCCCTCGGCGCGCAGCATCAGCCCGACGGCCTCGTCGGGCGTCAGGTTCACGCCCAGCCGGACCAGCGTGCCGGCGTCGAGGTCTGCCCGCACCACGCCCTGCGAGGTGAACCACAGGTTATCGGACTGCAGCACCAGCGCGCGTGCCAGCGCGGTGTCCAGCGTCTCGACCACGCCAGCCTGAAGGCCGATGCCATGGCGGCGCAGAAAGCCGTCCGCGACCTGGCGGATCAGCGTGCCCGCAGGCGGCAGCACCAGCGGGTGCGTGCCGATCAGCGACAGCGCGGGCGCGGCCGTGGTCGACATCTTGCGGTCCGCACGCGGCGCAAGCGCGTGCCCTGGACGCAGTGCGATCACCACCGGCTCGGCGTACAGCGGCTCGAAGCTCAGCCCGGCCGTCAGGTCCGGGTCGGACAAGCGGCCGATCACCGCGTCGAGTTCACCGGCGCGCAGTTGTTCGGTGAGTTGCGCGTTGCGGCCGGTGGCCACGCGCACCGTGATCAACGGCCGGTGCGCTGCGAACTCCTTCAGCACGCCGGGCAAGAAGGCCGCGGCGACCGTGGGCAGCACGCCGATGCGCAGCGGCGCCGCATCGGCCTCGCGCAGCACGCTGTCGACCGCCTGGCCGAGCGCGTTGATGCTGTCGCTGGCGTGGCGCATGAAGGCCTCGCCATCGGGCGTCAGACGCGCGCCGTGCCGGCCGCGCGCGAACAGCGGCTTGGACAGCAGCACCTCGAGCTCGTTCAGCGTCTTCGTGACCGCCGGCTGCGTGATCGCGAGCGCCTGCGCGGCGCGCCGCAGGTTGCCGAACTGGGCGACCGCGAGAAAGCACTGCAGATGCCTGAGCCGGATGCGGGCGAGCGCGGTGTCGCGGGTGCGGGGAGGAGGCATGCGCGATCTTAGCCAGCGCCAATGGCCCGAGCACCTGGCCGAACGCGCTGGTTTCCGGGCTGTAAAGCAGGCGTTCGCCTACAGCGTGCACGCCAAACCACGCGCCAGAATGAGTTTTCGGACACCCGACGGAGACTCACATGAGAAGCAAAGCAATCGTCAGCGCCGTGATGGCGGCCTGCATGGGCCTGAGCGGCTTGGCCGTGGCGCAGCAGGACAAGGATGTTCGCTCGGACGAAGCGAACCGCCTCGAGCACATGGGCCGCAGCCCGGGCGGGGAGCAGCGACCGGACGCACGCCGCGGCGGCCCCGACCGTGACCATGGACGCGACCACGGACGTCCGGCGCCTCGCTACGAAGCCCGTCACGACCGCGGTCCCGGCGCCGGGCCGGACCACAACTTCTACCGTGGCGGCCGCCTGCCGCCGCAGTACCGCAGCAACGTCTACGTGGTCGACGACTGGCGCGGTCATCGCCTGTCAGCGCCGCCGCGCGGCTACCACTGGGTGCAGACCGGGGGCGACTACGTGCTGGTGGCGGTCGCGACCGGGATCATCGCGTCCATCTTGCTGAGCCACTGAAGTCGCACCGACGCGGCCCGCCTCGCTGGCAACAGCGACGCCGGGCCGCGCTTGCACTTGCGAACGGACGCGTGACGCACAGCCGGTAAACTTCGGGCCTTTGCCGCACCCGCGCCATGGCCGTCGTCCCGAACGCATCTCCTTTCTTCGAATTGAAGAGCGCCTCCCTCTCGCTGGTGGCCGTGGTGCTGAAGACGACCGATCTGGCACTGCTGTCGCAGGCGCTGGACGAGCGCTTCGGCGACGCCCCCGGCCTGTTCGACCAGGACCCGGTGGCGGTCGACCTCTCGCTCGTGCGCGACGTCATCGTGCCGATCGACTTCGTCGTGCTCATCCACCTGCTGCGCGGCCACAAGATGCTGCCGGTCGCGGTGCGCGGCGGCAATTCGCAGCAGATGGAAGACGCGCTCGCCGCCGGCCTCAGCGAGGCGCACGGCAGCGCTGGCCCGGCGCTGCCGCTGCGCACCTACGCGCTCGAAGACCCGCCGTCGGCACCCGTGCCGCTGGAGGCCGAGCCGGCCCCCATGACCCGCACGTCGATGATCGTCGACAAGCCGCTGCGCTCGGGGCAGCGTGTCTACGCCAAGGGCACTGACCTGATCGTGCTCGCGGTCGTGAGCCACGGGGCCGAGGTCATCGCCGACGGCAGCATCCACGTGTACGCGCCGCTGCGCGGTCGTGCGCTGGCCGGCGCGATGGGTGACACCACCGCGCGCATCTTCGCGACCTGCATGGAGCCGCAATTGCTCTCCATTGCCGGCATCTACCGCACCACCGACACCGAACTCGCCGCCGACGTGCTGGGCAAGCCGGCGCAGGTGAGGCTGAACGGCGAGAAGCTCGTCGTCCAGCCGCTCGCCATCGACTAGACATTGACAAAGAAGGACTGCTAACCCATGGCCAAGATCGTCGTCGTGACCTCCGGCAAGGGTGGTGTGGGCAAGACCACCACCAGCGCCAGCTTTGCTTCCGGCCTGGCCCTCGCCGGCCACAAGACCGCCGTGATCGACTTCGACGTCGGCCTGCGCAACCTCGACCTGATCATGGGGTGCGAGCGCCGCGTCGTGTACGACCTGATCAACGTGATCCAGGGCGAGGCCAACCTGAACCAGGCGCTGATCAAGGACAAGCAGTGCGACAACCTCTACGTGCTCGCCGCCTCGCAGACGCGCGACAAGGACGCGCTGACGCAAGAGGGTGTCGAGAAGGTGCTGACCGACCTGGCTGCGATGGGCTTCGAGTACATCGTGTGCGACTCGCCGGCCGGCATCGAGACCGGCGCGCTGATGGCGATGCATTTCGCCGACGAGGCGCTGGTCGTCACCAACCCCGAGGTCTCGTCGGTACGCGACTCCGACCGCATCCTGGGCATGCTGGCCTCCAAGACCAAGCGCGCGATCGACGGCAAGGAACCGATCAAGGAACACCTGCTGATCACCCGCTACAACCCGAACCGGGTCGAGGGCGGACAGATGCTGTCGCTGGGCGACATCAAGGAGATCTTGCGCATCGAGCTGATCGGCGTGATCCCCGAGTCGGAGACCGTGCTCGACGCGTCGAACCAGGGCGTGCCGGCGGTGCACATGAAGGGCACCGACGTGTCCGAAGCCTACAAGGACGTGGTCGCGCGCTTCCTCGGCGAGAGCCGAACCATGCGCTTCACCGAAGCGGTCAAGCCGGGCTTCTTCAAGCGCGTGTTTGGCGGGAGGTAAGCGCATGTCCTTCCTTTCATTCCTGCTGGGCGAAAAGAAGCAGACCGCGAGCGTCGCCAAGGAGCGCCTGCAGATCATCCTCGCGCACGAACGCAGCGGCCGCGGCGCGAGCCGCCCCGACTACCTGCCGGCGCTGCAGCGCGAGCTGGTCGCGGTGATCTCGAAATACGTGTCGATCAATCCCGACGACATCAAGGTCCACCTGGAGCGCCAGGACAACCTCGAGGTGCTGGAGGTCAAGATCGAACTCCCCGATACCGTGCGCTAGTTGCACGCTTGAGATCAGGGAAAACCCTAGAATCGTAGTTTTTCCCCCTGATCGATCACCGCAGCCCCATGTCCTCCTTCTCTGCTCAGGCGCTGCGTGCGCTCGCTCTTCTGGCCGTCAGCGGCGCCGCCCTGGCGCAAGGCACCGGCGACACGATGGCCAAGATCCGCAGCAGCAAGACCATCGTGCTCGGCGTGCGCGAAGCCGCGCGGCCGTTCTCCTATCTGAACGAGCAGAAGCAGCCGGTCGGCTACTCGGTCGACCTGTGCCTGAACGCGGTCGAAGAGATCAAGAAAGAGCTGAAACTGGGCGAGCTCAAGGTCCAGTACAAGCTGGTCAGTGGCCCGGAGCGCATCCCCAAGCTGCTCAGCGGCGAGATCGATCTCGAGTGCGGCTCGACCACCAACACCCGAGCGCGCCAGGAGAAGGTCGACTTCAGCTACACCTTCTTCGTCGCCTCGATGCGCGTGCTGACGCCGAAGAACCTGCAGGTCGATTCGCTGAAGGACCTGAACGGCCTGAACATCGCACTGAGCAAGGGCACGACGTCCGAGAAGCTCTTCAAGCAACTCGAGAGCGGCGAACTGCAGCAGGCCAAGCTCGAGTCCTACGCCAGCAACACCGAGGCCTACAAGGCGCTGAAGGACGGCAAGGTGCGTGCCTTTCCGCAGGACGACTCGTTGCTGATCGGCCTGGCGGCCAACGACAAGGCGCTCGACACGCTGGGCGTGAGCGCGCTGGCGCTGTCGGTCGAGCCCTACGCGGTGATGATGCGCAAGGGCGACACCACGCTGCAGGCTGCGGTCGACCGCAGCCTGGCGCGGCTCTATTCCAGCGGCGAGATCAACGCGATCTACGGCAAGTGGTTCGCGACCGACGCCCTGACCATCAAGATGGGCCGGCTGACCCGCGACAGCTTCACGCGCCCGAACCGCGAAGCCGGCGTCGCGATGCTGCTGGGCTACTCGATCTGATTCGCTGACACCGGCTGCGGCGCGCCCGCGGCCGCCGCTTCGACCGCGTGCTTGCGGTGCGTGAACTTGCGCGTCCACTGCACCACGTCGTCGACGATGCTGAAGATCACCGGGATCACCAGCAGGCTGATGAAGGTCGAGGTGATCAGCCCGCCGATCACGACGATGGCCATCGGCGCGCGAAAGCTCGGGTCGGTGCCCAGCCCCAACGCGATCGGCATCATGCCGGCGCCCATCGCAATCGTCGTCATCACGATGGGCCGGGCGCGCTTGTGGCAGGCGTCGAGCAGCGCGTCCATGCGGTCCATCCCCATGTCGCGCCGCGCCATGATGGCGTACTCGATCAGCAGGATGGAGTTCTTCGACGCCACGCCCATCAGCATGATGAGCCCGATCATTGACGGCATCGACAACGCCGTGTGCGTGATGAACAGCGCGAGAAACGCGCCCGGGATCGCGAGCAGCAGCGCGCCCAAAATGCTGACCGGCTGCACGAAGTCGTGGAACAACAGCACCAGCACGATGTAGATGCACAGCACCCCAGTCAGCATCGCCAGGCCGAAGCTCGCGAACAGCTCGCCCATCGCCTCAGCGTCGCCGACCGTCGCCTGCGAGATGCCGGCCGGCAGGTTCTTGATGCTGGGCAGCGCGAGCACGTGCTTCTCGACCTCGCCCAGCGGCTGCTGGTTCAGCTCGATCTCGAAATTGATGTTGCGCTGGCGGTCGTAGCGGTCGATCTGCGCCGGGCCGCTGTCGATGGTCAGCGACGCGACGTTGCCCAGCATCACCGGCCCGCGCGCGCCGGGCACGGCCAGGCGCGACAGCAGGTCGAGGTCGGTGCGCGCATCGGCCTTCAGCATCACGACGATGGGCACCTGGCGCTGGCTCAGGTTGAGCTTGGCCAGCGACTGGTCGTAGTCGCCCGCGGTCGCGATGCGCAGCGTGTCGGCGATCGCGACCGAGGTCACGCCCAGGTCCGCGGCGCGGGCCGAGTCGGGCCGCACGATCAGCTCGGGACGCACCAGGCTCGAGGTCGACACGACGCTGCCGATGCCCGGGATGCCGCGCAGCTCCTGCTCGACCACGCGCGCGTGCGCGGCGAGCGCGTCGCCGTCCTCGCCGGCCAGCACCAGCACGTACTTCTCGTTCGAACCGCCGAAGCCGACCTTGATGCGCGCGCCCGGCAGCACGTCGAGCGCGTCGCGCAGGCGCTGCTCGACGACCTGCTTCTTCACGCCGTGGCGTTCGCCGCGCGGCGTCATGTTGATGGTCAGCGTCGCCTTGCGGACCTCGGCCGCGCCGCTGGGTGCGAACGGGTCGCCGCCGGTGTTGCCGCCGCCGATCGCGGTGTAGATCAGCTTCACGTCCGGGTCGCGCTGCACGATCTCGCGCGCGGCTTCGGCGGTGGCAAAGGTCTGCGCGAAGGTCGCGCCCGGTGGCAGTGAAATCGACACCTGCGTCTGCGACAGGTCATCGGGCGGGATGAAGCCGGTCGGCAGCAGCGGCACCAGCATGAACGAGCCGACCAGGAAGACCGTCGCGGCGATCGTCGTCCAGACCCGGTGGCGCAGCGCGCCCTTGACCCAGCGCATGTAGATCGCGACCCAGCGGCCCTCTTTGTGCTCTTTCTTCGGCACCTTCAGGATGTAGGCCGACATCATCGGCGTCAGCATGCGCGCGACCACCAGCGACATGAAGACCGCGATCGCCGCGGTCCAGCCGAACTGCACGAAGAACTTGCCCGGCACGCCGGCCATGAACGCGGTCGGCAGGAACACCGCGATCAGCGTGAACGTGGTCGCGATCACCGCCAGACCGATCTCGTCGGCCGCTTCCATCGCGGCCTTGAACGGCGTCTTGCCCATGCGCAGGTGGCGCATGATGTTCTCGATCTCGACGATCGCATCGTCGACCAGGATGCCGACCACCAGCGACAGCGACAGCAAGGTCACGCCGTTGAGCGTGAAGCCGAACAAATACATCGCGCCGAACGCCGGGATGATGGACAGCGGCAGCGCCGTCGCCGACACCAGCGTCGCGCGCCAGTCACGCAGGAACAAAAACACGACCAGCACCGCCAGCGCCGCGCCTTCGTACATCAGCGTCATCGAGCCGTCGTAGTTCTCCTGCACCGGGTCGACGAAGTTGAAGGCCTCGGTGACGACGATCTCGGGGTGCGCCGCCTTCAGCGCCTCGAGCTGCGCACGCACGCCGGCCGCGACCTCGGTCTCGCCGGCACCGCGCGTGCGCGTGATCTCGAAGCCGACTACCGGCTTGCTTGTCCATGCCCCCTGGCTCGGCTGCGCCGATCCGCCCCCCGCGGGGGTTGGCGACCTCGGGGGCGGCCCTTCGGTCGCCAGCAGTGCGGCCGAGCGCTTCTCGGCCACGGTGTCGAGCACGTTCGCGACCTGGTCGAGGCGGATGCGCCGGCCGTCGGTCAGCGTGATCTCCATGCGCGCGAGCTCGTCGGCCGACTTCACCGTCGCGATCGTGCGCACCGACTGCTCGGCGCCGCCGACATCGGTGCGGCCGCCCGAGGCCTCCTGCTGCGTCATGCGCAGCTGGCGCGAGATGTCGGCCGCGGTCGCGTTCAGCGCCTGCAGGCGTGCCGGGTCGAGCTCGATGCGCACCTCGCGCGTCACGCCGCCGACGCGCGAGACCGCACCGACGCCGCGCACGCTGAGCAGCGTCTTCGTCACGGTATTGTCGACGAACCAGCTCAGGCTCTCGTCGTCCATGCGCGTGGACGCGATCGTGTAGGTCAGGATGGGCGAGCCGGCCAGTTCCATCTTCGTGACGACCGGATCACGCAGGTCGCCGGGCAGGTCGGAGCGCACCTTCGCAACCGCGGCGCGCACATCGTCGACCGCCTCTTGCGTCGGCTTCTCGAGGCGGAACTCGGTCGTAACGATGGCCGTGCCGTCCTGCACCGTGGTGTAGATGTGCTTGACGCCCTGCAGCGTCGCGATCGAGTTCTCGAGCTTACGCGCGACCTCGGTCTCGAGCTGCGCCGGCGAGGCGCCCGGCAGCGACGCGGTCACCGTGACGGTGGGCAGATCGATGTCGGGGAAGTTCTGGATCTTCATCGCCTTGAAGGCCATCAGGCCCGTCAGCGTGAGCATGATGAAGAGCAGCATCCCCGGAATGGGGTTGCGGATGGACCAGGCGGAAACGTTCATCGCGAATGCCTCACTTGGCGGCCGATGCGGCCGCGGCGGCCGCGACCACACGCACCGTGTCGCCGTCGGCCAGGAAGCCGCCGCCGGTCGCGACGACGCGCGCGGTTGCGTCGAGCCCGCCAACGATCTCGATGCGATCACCGACGCGCTTGCCGACGCTGACCTTGACCTGCGCGACCTTCGAATCAGGCCCGACGCGCAGCACCGTGCTGAAGCCGTCGCGCAGCAGCACCGCGCTCTGCGGCAGCGTCAGCCCGGTGCCGCTGCCGGTCTCGAACTCGCCGCGCGCGAACATGCCGGCGCGCGCCGCGCCCGAGGCCGGCAGGTCCACGTAGACGAGGCCGTTGCGCGTCTGCGGATCGACCGTCGGCGCGACCATGCGCACCGTGCCCATGATCGGCGGCGCGTTGCCGGCCGTGACCAGCGCGACCATGCCGGGCTTCAGCGAGGCCATGTCGTTGGCCGCGACCTCGGCGCGCCATTCGAGCCGGCCCTGGCGGATCATGCGGAACAGTTCCTGCCCGGCCGGCAGCACCGCGCCGACGGTCGCACTGCGTGACGAGATCACGCCGAAGTCGGGCGCGAGCACCTGCGTCTGCTTCAGCCGCAGCTGCTGCATGCTGGCCATCGCGCGCTGGGCCTCGAGGCGCGCCCGCGCGGTGCGCTCGGCGGTGAGGTACTGGTTGATCGCCGCGTCGCTGAGCGCGCCGGTCGTCTGCAGCCCGCGCGCACGCTGCGCGTTGGCCGAGGCTTCGGCCAGTGTCGCCTCGGCTTCGGCGACCGCGGCGCGGATCTGCGCCACGTCGGCCTGCATCGTGTCGGGCGCGAAGGTCGCGAGCACCTGGCCGCGCTTGACCACGTCGCCGACGTTGACCTTCACGTCGGCCAGGCGCAGGCCGTTGGCCTCGGTGCCGATGCTGGCCTCCTGCCAGGCGGCGATGCTGCCGTTGGCACTGATGCCGCGCGACAGGGTGGACTGCTGGGCCTGCGCGACCGTGACGGTGAGCGCGGCCTTGGCCGGCGCAGAGGCGGCCTTCTTGTCGTCGGCGGCATGGGCGCCGATCGCGCCGATCACGGACAGCGCCGCGACGGCGAGGACAGCAAGACGGAAGCGAGTTTGGGTTTGCATCGAGGATGTCTTCTTCTGGTTCATGGCTGGACGGCCACGGGCAGGTCGGCGTCGGACCAGCCCCCGCCGAGGGCCCGGTAGAGCGTGATCCACGCGGTGCTGCGGTCGCGCTGCAGGTCGATCAGCGCGACCTGCGCCTGCAGGGCCGAGCGGCGCGCGTCCTCAAGTTCGAACAGGCTCGCGAGGCCGCCCTTGAAGCGCGCCTCGGTGGCACGGAACGAGGTCGCGAAGCCTTCGCTCGCGGTCTGCGCGTCGGTGCTGCGGTCGGCGCTGCTGCGCAGCGACACCAGCGCTTCCTCGACCTCGCGCACCGCGGTGCGCAGCTTGCCGCGGTAGACGGCACCGGCCTCGACATAGCGCGCCCGCGCCGCCTCCACATTGGCGCGGCGCGTGCCGGCATCGAACAGCGGCAACGACACCGTGACCGGGCCGATCGCCCACAGCGTGCCGCTCTCGCTGAAGCCGTCGCCCTCGAAGCGCGCGGCGCTCAGGCTGCCGGCGAGCGAAATGCGCGGCAGCCGCGCGGCCTGCGCCTGCGAGACCTCGGCGGCCGCGGCGATCACGTCGCGCTCGGCGCCCAGCAGGTCGGGCCGCTGCGCCAGCGCCTGCGCCGGCACGCTCGCGATGGCCAGCTGCGCCGGTTGCGGCAAGGTCGCGGCACCTGGCGCCAACTGGCTGCGCAGCGCCGGTTCGGCGATGCCGGTCAGCGCGACCAGCCCCTTCACCAGCGTCTCGCATTGCGCGCGGCGTTCGGTCAGCAGGCTGTTGCCCTGCGCGGCGCTGGCACGCGCGAGCGCGGCACTGGCCGGTGCCTCGAAGCCGGCCTGGCGGCTGAGTTCGGTCAGGCGCGCAGTCTCGTTGCGCGAGCGCGCATCGATCTGGGTCTGCTCGACCTGCGCCTCGCAGGCCCGCAGCGCGGTGTAGCTGGTCGCGACCTCGGCGGCGACCGCAACGCGCGCGTCGTGCCAGGCCACCTGCGCGCCCTCGGCGCGCGCCTGCGCCGCATCGCGCGCCGCGCGTCGGCCGCCGAACAGGTCGAGCTCCCAGCTCGCCTGCACACCGGCGCTGGCGGTCGTGCCCAGGCCGCTGACGAAGTCCTGCCGGCCGCGCGTCGCGCTCGCGTTCGCATCGAGCGACGGCAGCAGCGCAGCGCCGGCGGCCACGCGGGTCGCACGCGACTGCTCGATGCGCGACGCGGCCGAGGCGATGCTCGGGCTCACCGCTTGCGCCGACGCGATCAACTGCACCAGCACCGGGTCGTTGAACTGCTGCCACCACTGGCTCATCACGGTGAGCTCGCCGCTGTGCGGCAGCGGTGCCTGCCACTGTGCCGGCAGTTCGCTGGCGGGCAGCGGCGGGCCTGGTGGTGCGCTGGCGCATCCGCCGAGCAGGGCTGCCGCGAGAGCGACAGCGGATGGGTAGAACCGATGCAGGGTGACTGGCATGTTCGGATCGCAAGAGTCGGCGTGGTGGGCCGGGCGCCAATATAACAACGCCCTCGTGACGCGGCCGCGCGCGACGAAGGCGCTCGGCTTCTGCGACAACGACGGATGGCGTGCCTTGAAATCGACACGCCGATGCGACAAATTCTCTGGCACCCCGACGCCGACCGCCCGTCGGCATCGTGGGAGGGACCTCAGGGCTTCAGGTTGAGCTTGGGGATCAGCGCCTTGAAGCCGTCGTTGTCGCGCGCCATGGTGGCGCGGAACGCGACGTCGTCGCCGTAGGCGTAGCCGAGCGCGAGCTTGTCCATCGCCTCGCGCATCTGCGGCTCGGCCATGGTCTTGGCCGCGGCGACCTTGAGCACGTCGACGATCTCCTTCGGCGTGTTCTTCGGTGCGCCCAGGCCGCGCCACGCACCGATGCTGACGTCGATGCCGCGCTCCTTCAGCGTCGGCACCTTGTCGAAGGCCTTCAGGCGCTGGTCGGCCATCACCGCGAGCATCTTCAGCTTGCCGCTGGCCAGGTGTGGCGCGACCTCGGCCGGGCTGACCGCGACCGCGTCGATGTGGCCACCCAGCAGGCTCAGCACCGCCGGCGCCGCGCCCTGGTACGGGATGTGGCTGAACTTGACGCCGGTCTTGTCCTCGACCGAGGCCGCGGCCAGGTGCCAGATCGAGCCGTTGCCGGAGTTGCCGACCTTGGTCTCGCCGTTCGCCTTCTTGGCCGCGGCGATGAATTCCTCGACCGTGTTCCACGGTGCGTCGCTCTTCACGGTGATCGCGGCCGGGTCGGCGTTCATGCGCGCGATCGGCACGAACTCTTCGACGCCGAACTTCGACAGGCCCAGGTGCGGCAGGATGGTCAGCTCGACCGTCATCAGCGCGAGCTTGTAGCCGTCGGGCTTGCTGTTGACGACGTCGGACCAGCCGATCACGCCGCTCGCACCCGGCTTGTTGTTGACCACGAAGGGTTGCGCGAGGTGCTTGCGCGCGTTGTCGGCGAAGGCACGCGCGAGCGCGTCGGTGCCGCCGCCGGCGCCGAAGGGCACGACGATCTCGATCGGGTGCGTCGGGTAGTCGTTGGCCGATGCGGCGGTGGCCCCGAGCAGGGCGCTCAGGCTGGCGGCGGCGGTGAGGGCGAGGCGTCGGTTCATGATGTCCTTCGGTGGCGACCGGATCGAAGCGGTCAGGATGAAGCGGTCAATTGGTCAGACCAATCATGATTCCCGCCCACCCGCGGCCCGTCAACCGAGTGAAAACGAGGAGAGGGCCGCGGTCACCAGGCCAGCTCGCGTTGCACCGGCGCCGGGTGGTGCGGCACGTAGCCTCGCGTCGCGAGGTTCCAGCCGTCGGTCGCACCGGCGTCGGAGCTCGGCATCACGGTGCGCGTGGTCAGGCGACGGGCCGCGGCCTTGACGAGCAGCGCTTCGCACTGGTCGGCGTCGAGCTGGCGCGCGAACTGAGCCCAGCGCTGCTGCACCAGCGGCGCACGCCACGCGTCCTCGATGGCCCAGCGTGCGGTGTGCGTGTCGTACAAGCGCCCACCCTCCATCACGCGCGGCAGCAGCGCCATGAAGAAGCTCTTGAAGTCGCGCTTCAGCTGCGCGCCGGGCAGCAGGTCTTCGAAGCGGCTGACGCGCTGGCTCCAACCCGGCGTCAACAGCTGCTGGCTGACGAAGGCCTGCAGCGCCTGCACCGGGTTGAACAGGCGCAGCCGGTTCGGCGGCAGCACCAACAGCGGCAGCGCAGCGGCCTCGTCGTGCGACAGCGGCTCGACGAAGCTGCACAGCACCGCGACGCGCGCCCATTGCGACACCGTCAGGTCATCGAGACCCGGCACCCGCGCGGGCGCCAGACCGCGCGGCTCGACGCCTTCTTCGACCTCGACCTGCTGCATGCGGCGCAGCGCGCTGCGAAAGCCGTGCGCGCCTTTGGCGTGATTCGCCTTGGCGCTCATCACCGCGAGGTTGCCGGCCGCGTAGCCGGCATCGTTGCGAACGCGATCGATCGACGCATCGGTTGCGCCCAACGTCGCGACCGACAGCTCGGTGCGCGTGACCGGGCAGTGACTCACATCGAGCTGCTGCAGGTAATTGGGCGTGACCTGCACGAGTTCGACGCTGCGGCCGCGCAGCCAGGCGTGCAGGCGCAGCTGCAGCCACTTGCGCACATGACGGGTCGCGGCCAGCGTGCGCAGGCCGAAGGTCACCTCGCCGGCACGCAGACCGTCGCGCAGCGGCGAGGCCTCGGCCGCATACGGGGTCGGCAGGGCGACGCGGTAGTGCGCGTAGTCCCAGCCGAGCTCGAAGCCGACCTGTTCGTGGGCGCTGCGGACGGGGGTGTCGATGAGGCGAAGTTGGGCGAAGGCGAGCGGTGAGTCGGTGCGGACGAGGGCGGTCATGCGGTGCTCCGGTGGGTTCGCTGCGAACATTTCTCAGCGATGGAGCCAGTGTTGCGGCCCAGTAGCTCACTGCATGAGCCACCAACAAATAGTATGCTTCGCGCCACTGGCTCATCTGGTGAGCCACCGGAGTGATCCATGGACCGAACCGAGCGTTTCTACAAGATCGAGCTGCTGCTGCGCGGCCGCGGCTGCGTCAGCTTCGCCGACCTGCAGGACGAGCTGGACATCTCGCCGGCCACGCTCAAGCGCGACCTGCAGTACCTGCGCGACCGCATGAGCGCGCCCATCGTCTACGACGCGTTCAGCAACGGCTACCGCTTTGCCGCGCCGACGGCCAACACGGCCGCGGCGCGCCACGAACTGCCCGGCCTGTGGTTCAGCGAGAACGAGATCCACGCGCTGCTGACCATGCACCAGCTGCTCGCCGGCCTCGACGACGACGGCGTGCTCGCGCGCCACCTGCAGCCGCTGATGGAGCGCCTGCAAGGCATGCTGGGCACCGACGAAACCGCGGCGCGCGAGCTGATGCGCCGCGTCAAGGTGATCGGCACCGCGCGCCGCCGCGTGCCGAGCAAGCACTTCGAGCTGCTCGGCAGCGCGCTGATGCAGCGCCGCCGCCTGCAGCTGCGTTACTTCAAGCGCAGCGACCGGCGCGAGAGCCTGCGCGAGGTCTCGCCGCAGCGGCTGGTGAACTACCGCAGCACCTGGTACCTGGACGCGTGGTGCCACGCCAGCGAAGGCCTGCGCCGCTTCGCGCTCGACGCGGTGCGCGACGCGTCGCTGCTCGACACCAAGGCCAAGCATGTCGCGCTGCGCGAGCTCGAGGCCGAACTCGACGCCGGCTACGGCATCTACGGCGGCGGCGGTGCCAAGGTGACCTGGGCGACGCTGGTCTTCAACGCCGAGGCGGCGCAGTGGGTCGCCAACGAGGAATGGCACCCGCAGCAGAAGGCGCGCTGGCTGGACGACGGCCGCTACGAATTGCAGGTGCCCTACAGCGACCCGACCGAGCTGACGATGGACATCCTGCGCCACGGCGACAGCGTCGTGGTGGCCGGCGACAAGACCCTCGCGGCCAGTGTCAAGGCGCGGCTGCGCAGCGCGTTGGGGCGCTATGCGCCATGATCACGGCACGAGCGAATCAAGGAGCACCGCAATGAAAGCCACCTGGAACGGCGTGACCATCGCCGAGAGCGACGACACCGTGATCGTCGAAGGCAACCACTATTTCCCCGAGGCCAGCCTGAAGCGCGAGTACGTGACCTTCAGCAACCACCGCACGAGCTGCGCATGGAAGGGACAGGCCTACTACTACAGCCTGTTCGTCAACGGCGAGATGAACGAGAACGCGGTCTGGTACTACCCCGAACCCAGCGAGGCCGCGGCCGAGATCAAGGGCCGCGTCGCGTTCTGGAAGGGGGTTCAGGTCACGGCCTGAGCAGGCATTCGCCCACGGGCCGCCGCGCCGGGCCGCCCCAAGCAAGGCCCGACCCTCCTGGATGGAGGGTCGCTCGCCGTATCCGGCGAGCGGGGTGTGGTCATTTCCCGGCTTTGAACGCGGTGAAGATCCGCGTCTGCACGCGCTTGATGTCCTGACCCACCGCGTCCGGCGGCGTCATGCGCTTCTTGTCGGCGTCCGACAGGAAGATGGTCTTGTTGTCGGCCACGTCCTTCTTCACGAACTTCAGCGACGCGGCGTTCGGGTTCGCATAGAACACCTTGTTCGTCAGCGAGGCCGCGACCTCGGGGCGCAGGATGTAGTTGATGAACAGGTGCGCGTTGTTCGGGTGCGGCGCGTCCTTCGGGATCGCCATCGTGTCGAAGAACAGCGTCGCGCCGCCCTTGGGCACCAGCGCCTCGATCGCCGGCGGCTGCTTGGGCGCGGCCTCAAGTGCGCGGGCGCGGGCGATGTTGATGTCGCCCGAGTAGCCCATCACCACGCACAGTGAACCGGCGGCCAGGTCGTTGATGTAGCCGCTGGACGAGAAGCGTGTGACATACGGCCGCACGCTCTTCAGCATCTTGGCCGCCGCGTCGTAGTCGCCCGCGGTCGCGCTGTAGGCCGGCTTGCCGGCGTACAGCATCGCCACCGGCAGCACCTCGGAGGCCGAATCGAGGAAGTTGATGCCGCAACCCTTCAGCTTGGCCGCGTACTTCGGGTCGAAGATCAGGCTCCAGGCGTTGTCGGGCATCGCCAGGTCGCCGAGCGCCGCCTTGACCTTGGCGGTGTTGACACCCACCGTCACATAGCCCCACAGCCAGTCGACCAGGTACTGGTTGCCGGGGTCGACGTTGGCCAGCTGTTCGAGCAGCCCCTTGTCGAGGTTGCCCCAGTTGGTCAGCTTGGCTCGGTCGAGCTTTTGCAGCAGGCCGCCGGCGATTTGGCCCTTCGCGAAGTGCGAGCCGGGCACGACGATGTCGTAGCCGGTCTTGCCGGCCACCAGCTTGGCGTGCAGCACCTCGTTGGCATCGTAGTTGTCGTAGTTGACCTTGATGCCGGTCTCTTTCTCGAAGTTCTTGATCGTGTCGTCGGCGATGTAGTCCGACCAG
>Ga0307509_10001329_pt1 | contig 41875 bp, 38 predicted proteins | sample 10_EM_MG_FD_202245 | JGI IMG/M metagenome (GOLD analysis project Ga0307509, IMG submission 202245) | Populus trichocarpa ectomycorrhiza microbial communities from riparian zone in the Pacific Northwest, United States - 10_EM | ecosystem: Host-associated > Plants > Roots > Unclassified | place...
GAGCGGGGACAGGGGCCGGGAATGCCGAAAAAGACACCCCGCCCCAGGCCGTTGAGCGGGGCAGGGCGGGGAAAAGGGCCGGGGGCCCGCGTTTTCCGGGGCCCCGTCCGCCCCGTAACGAACTCTATATCCACTACACCACAGGGGAACTGAGATCCTCAGCTCACTGTATAGTGTCACTTGGTACAGTTCTAGCAGCATCTTGCTATCCAGAACCATGCTTCTTGGCCTGACCTTTCTTGCCCAAAATCTTCAAGCAAGGTGATGGTTCAAATGCAAAGTGAAGTGCGCAACTGATCTGCGAATGGGACACTGAGTTTGGCGAGTTTTTACTGCTTCAGCTAGGGTGTACATAGGGATACTCATAAGATACTAAGGCTGCATGTTCGGGATGAACTGACATTATAGGCCAGAAGTTTAAATAACTACTACGTGTACTAATTGGCATATTTTATGAAAGAAGTAAATGCTAATTCGAGATTGCTTTTTGGTGACATGCAGTATGCAGCGGCTGCGACTTGGTCTTGGCATGTGGCGGCGCTTTGAGCACAATCACATACCTGCACTCAACGATCTAATGCATAATGCACTGAGACAGCAACTTAGTCACGGACATGCATATGCCTACGGTCGTCGATATTTATATACTAGTCTAAAGCGAGCAGGTATACTAGTTGTCAGAGATCGGATGTATGAGCAGCTACGGATCCTGGATCCTGCAGGTATTGCCTCACGGCCCTTTGCTTTGCAGCGAACACCCTGTGGTACATATCATCTACCAGGACCAGACTTTGTTCTTTCTGTCGATGGCCATCATAAAATGAGCAAATATGGAATAGAAGTATATGCTGGTATCGATGGATATTCCAGGTAGGTGGAGTTCTGGCGCTGGTATTAATAGGTTACAATTCACTAAAGAAATACTATTGACTCTAAGGTATATTCCCTGGATTCATGTTGGGATTGCGGCACGAACAGGAATTGCGATCTTAAAGCAATCCCTTAATCGCATAGAAGATACAAATATTCTACCACAAGCAATTCGGTCAGACCGGGGAACTGAGACAACTATGATGGCCAATGCTCATTGGCAGCTCCACCGAGAGCATAATATAGATATCCGCTTTGAAGATATCTATTGGTATGGTACTTCTACTTGGAACCAGCGCATAGAGTCCTGGTGGCGGCAGATGAGTAAAAGTCAAACTCTGGCCTGGAAGGTTCGTAACTCTTGGTAATACAATATTAGCCATTCCAACTTGCTCCCCACTAGAGAGAACATATATTTACTAACAACCTCCTAATAAGACCTTTTTTGATAGTCTTCGGGACACAGGGCACTATACGGGGGGATATGCTGATCAGGTAGCATTATTATACATTTATATGCCTATCCTCCGGAGAGAAATTTATCGATTTGCTGATCTCTGGAATAATCACACAATTCGATATCAACGAGGGCGCCCAAATCTTCCCACTGGAAAGCCAATTATCCTCTACCCTCACCCATATCCTCTGGCCCAATCATATGCGATACTTCCTTGTCCTGATACTCTAAAGCTGCTTCAACAAGATGTATATAGCTATGGTAAATTTCGTCTTCTAATGTCTGATCTTTGTGCTTATAGGAAGTATTTCTACATTGATCCCCATGAATATCTTCCAAAAGCAACCCAAGAATGGTGCTTGATGCAACTCAACCATATTGGGATTCAAGGACCAATTACTTCTAGTATGAAGTATGAAGACGGAATACCTACCCATAGAGTCGCCTACCTCTACCTACAGGAGATGGGAAACAATTTTATTAGACATGGGGGTGATCTAACACTGTCGGTCAAACCTACGGGAATGTATTCCTGGGTTGGAGTTGGTGAGCCTGTATCAGAAGTACTGAATGGCATAGTGATAGATTTAGACATGAATCAACATTTGGATGAAATGGACTCGATTGGTATTTGACCAGAGTTATATCCGGAGATGGATGGCCTTGCTGCCGGAAGTGAGTGAGGGTATGGGACAAAGTATACGTACATATTTCAACAATCTTACGGATTACTACTAGTAAGTACTCAGCCCGCTTCCACCTTCCGTCTTCATCTTCTCTTTTTATCCGTTCCTTTCCTCGAGATTTTACCTATTCTACTCTTTCTATTGATCTTTACTCACAGCTAATTTGTTTTCTGGATTCCGGGATTGGTAACTCAGGCAGGCATAGGACAGGGGTTTATTCGGTTGTGTGGATATGTGAGTATTCAAGAACAATCCTGGAGTGTGCATACCAGAGAAATGCTTACTGTGCTTTTGCGCTCAGAGCTGATAGGTATTACACACTGGGTACTATAGGGTCTTAGTTTTGTGGTCTTGTTAATTCCTTATGTTTTATGCATAATTGTTTATCTGAGTCGTTGTCCTTAATGTTGCATATCGCATAAAGGATTCCTCTTTTTTACTAAAATATTTTTTTGTCTATTAGTTTTTGCTTTGGTTTTGTTTTAGTTTTTTTGTGGTGTGTTAATGCAATAGTACTTTGAGGTCTTCGTTGCAATGTTTTTTTGTTTTGTTGTTTCGTGGCGAGTTGGTCGTTATAGGCCTCCGTAGACAGAGGCTACCTAAGCGATCAGAATTCTCAATAAATCAAGCCTTTTCGACCTGTCCCTCACGCCATCTCCAAGGTTGCCCTTTCCTCAACATTCTTCTCTGTGCTGGGGGATCCGCGCAAAAATGGGACCTTTCAGATTGGGCGAGACTGCTCCCGCCGAAGCCGTTGGGCGACTACAATAGCCAAATATCCGCTCAAATCCTCACGGCAGTACAGAAGGTGCATATACGCGCTGTTGATTTGGATAGGCCTTCCCTTCCCTGTGGCCTACGTTGTGTGCCTTTCTTCACAACGGCTAAGATCGTGGCTACCGGTAGTTTGGCATAGGCGGGGGGTTGCGTTACCAACAATATGTTTGTTACTAATGCACCTAGCTGCTTGGAATGAGGACAAAGGAGCTTTAAAAATACCACTTGGGGGGCCGGAAAAATTAGGCCTAACACTACCCTACTATTTTCGGCCGGTAAGCGTAGCCTCTCGGGAGTGTGAGAGTTACCACTACTGGTAGTACAGCGCCCCGCATTAGCCACCGCCAGCACACCCCAAGGCCGAGGAGGAATCACCCCCTTGAACACATTCAAACACGGGCAACTTACACGCTGTTTCGCCCCTATCCACTCTCAAACCCGTCCTGCCGTTTAGAGCCCCGCTTTCTGATAATCGCCGTCTTCCCTCTCGAGTAAGCCCGCCACAGAAGCCCAACCTGAATGTTTTATTCCGGTCGAAGGAAATCGTACGCTATGGGAATTCACCTATCTGTTATATTCCCGCCCCATCCTCTATACGCATTTACGCTGTCGAGTCAGGATTCGCTCTTGTAATATAGAGTGTGGCGTTGGTGGCGGCTGTTTCTATTGTACCGAGATAAGCCAGTGTAGGAATGTCCGTCATGGGGAGAATTATGTGCAGGGAAACGCCACAATGGAATAGAAGGTAGATTCACAACACCCTTATCCACAATGTGTTAGCTGTATTTGATATCATGGATCAAGTCTTCTTTTCTAACACAGACCATATGGGAACCCCCCCTTACCCTACTCTCCCCCGTCCCCGTTCCTATTCAGATCTGAAGTCTCTTTTTTTTCTATTCTGGCCTAGCCCGTCACATCTGGTAAGTTTACGGCAATTTACCACAATACATACAGTAATATTGTATTCCTCCGTGTGCTATGCAAACTTACACACCAGACCCCTGACTCACCCGGGTGGTGTATTGTGTTCCTCGACTTCCTGAGAAACTCCCCCTGGAGAGCCCGAGTAGAGGGAACACATTTTTGCCGTTACCGTCGTAGGAGCTCTTTCCAGACCCCCGCCCCAACGAAAGAAACACAAAACACCTAGCGCATGATCTAAGCATGAGTTTTCAAGCCCCAATCCCAGATTCACCTTCACCGCCAAACGCTTTCATTTGCCACACCTATCCCAACCACAACAGCAAGCACCGCATTTTTCAACCCTACCCGGTGAAGAATAATTATGGGTTTTTATTGCTATTGTGCACAGTACAGAGCCTTGGGCGCCACCGAGCCACACAATCCACCTCCCCCGCTTCCATTGAACCTCGATATTGGATCCACCCTGCCACCCCTCACCAACTAATCCATTCCTCTCCTATCCTCCAGTGCGATGGGATTCCCGTCTTTTTCGTGCCATTGGTAGAATGATTGTATGGGAGTGGTAGCCCGCCCTCTGGTCAGTAGGTATCCGGCCTCCCACACTATGCAAGTATGATACTTCTATCCGGAGATGGGGTGAAGAAGTATCCTGGTTTCCGGGATGGTGCAAGTAAGCGAAATGCCCGCTTTCAAAGGATTTCCTGTGGGATTGCTAGAATGAGTGGGGGGGGTCTGATAGTTTCCAACTGCCACGGCGGGGGTATACTTGGCGGCAGTCTTAAAATAGCACTCGGCATAACCTTCATGGAGACTTGGCTGAGCACGCGGGTGCCTAGGAAAAGGCCCGGGGGGGTAAATTGTGGGTTCTAGCCTTTTTAATTTCATCCGCGGCATCGCCGTCACCGGCTTCGGAATGGCCTCGGCTTCCCCTCTGCCTCGGATATTATCTGGGCAAACTTGGGATGGACTTGTTGGAAGGTTGGTCGAGAGGGGCCTGGCGAGCTCTCTGGGCTATGATATTCGCGGTTATATCAGTCGCAAGGGGGCGGTCTCCCATCTTGTTCGCAACCTTGATAACTTGTTACCAGCCGGCTGAGATATGGATAGTAGTTTGGGTTGGGGGTGAATGGCTCGCCGGCTATGCCGCAGAGTGCATCAGTTTATGTTACTGGAGATTACAAGAAAAAACTCCCTCCATTAAGTTAAAATGTCGTTATGCCAAGAGTGGCGAGTGTGGAAGGTGAGGTCCAGTAGGTGGGGGGAAAAGCACGAACGCAGAAGGGGATCGTAATCTACGACGGCACGGTGCACAACAAGAACATCCGGTGACCACAGCGCCAACCACAACGTGAAATACTACACTTCAAATTCGAATAACTTTCAAAGTTGAATTTCTGAATATACAGTACGAATTAACCTAATATATTACTACGGCGAAGTGTGCTCACTGTTTAAAGAGAAGAATGACAAACGTTAGTAGCCGTATCCACTGGATTCTCCCTCACTCCCCCCTCAATTCCCACCCCTGCGATCATAGCTCTACCCCTCATCGCCGCCGGTCCTGCGAGAAGACCCATATTCGGAAGTGTCATTATCGCGGCTGCCGTACGACCGGCCAGAGGATTCATAGGAAGACTCTTCGTTATCATCGCCGCGACCAGAGCGCCCGTAAGTCAAGGTGGTGGTATCCTCGCCGCCCCCTAATCTTGCGTTGGCAGATGTGCTATCATCGTTATTGTAAGAGCCTGTGTTGCCTTCATAAGAACCACGATTATCGTTGTCACGGCTAGACTTTCCATAGGATGAAGTTTCCTCGCCACAGCCCGATCGCCCGTACGATGAGGTATACAGGTCACGGCCGGATGTTCGGTAAGAACTACCTTCCTCAGTGCGACCAGCTCTCCCATAGGAGGAAGAGGTCACCCCTCATCACGGCCGGTGCCCCCGTAGGCAAGTGTTTGTTCCTCACTACCATAGGGAGTAGTATTTTCCCCGGAGCCGCGAGGATAAGGTGGTGGTTCGTTATCATATTTACTACGCCCAGCGTCACTATCCCCCCATATGGAGACGTCTCAGCGCGCCCATAAGAGCCAGGCGTACCCCCGTCATTATTACCACCTCTAGAGGAGGAGCCGTAAGACTCTTGTCTATTCGGTCCATAGCCTCCGCTGGCTGTGCTGTAACTTTCGTTGCCATCTCGGCCGGAGGAGCCGTAAGAGTCTCGCGTATTGGATCCATAGTTTCCGCTGGCGGTGCTGTAACTATGATTATCACGCCTAGAGGAGCCATAGGAGCCCGACCCCTCGTTCTGATGGCGAGAGGAGTGACTGGTTCCACTACCGCCATACGATGAGGTCTCCCGCCGTCTGCCCCCGAACCATATGAAGATTGTTGGAGGTTATCGGAATCACGTCTAGTGATGGCCACGATCAGATCATGATCGAGTTTTGCTCGATTATAATCTGCTCGATCAGCCTCGATCACAGGGGTCCCCCGATCATGGGTACTACTCGATCATGCTCGACTATCATCGAGTATACTCGAGCATCTTGAATCATGACCAATCACTCATGTAACCTGTTGGAAATATCGCTAACACAAGAAGAGATTCGTATTGCAATTAAGTGTAAAGAACCGCAAAAGAAAGATAGGAAGGAGAGAAAACTCTGGTGACGGAAGAGAGAAGCAAACGTTACCGGCTAACCTTGGTAAAGGTAGAATAGAACAAGTGCTGTGAGTTTTGTGGCCAATACGTAAGTTAATCACTTTTCCAACACAACCTTATTAATTGGTGATGCGATGAACTTATATACCAATCACTCTAGATCAGCCACAAACTACCATGATACCTAAGTGAACGATAGGGTAGGGGTCTTCTGTTCCTGCTATAACACGGGTGTAAATACTGGTAATCCATATTGAGTGAATATTTCCTACTTAATAGATACAAAATCGATCATGCTCGAGCATAGTCGACGATAATCGACTGTACTCGATGATGCTCGAGCAGTGGCCATGATCGATCACTCGATCAGGACCTACCCATTTGATCGATCATTCGATCATGGGGTCCCCTCGATCAGATCATGATCGAGCATACCCTCCGTGATCTGCTCGATCATGATCGTGGCCATCACTAATCACGTCCGCTCCTCCAATTGTACGGAGGAGACTCGTTGCTGTTACGACCGGAGCCATAACCTCGGCCAGTACTGCCATATGAGGAGGCTTCTTTGGGATTGCGGCCAGGGGGGGACGCGGGACGATTCCTTATAGCTACCGCCATATGAGGAGTTTTCATCCCTGCCAGAACAGAGCTGTTAATTTCCACTAGAGTGAGAAGCCACAGCACCTCCTCCCGGCCTGCCCTTATGGCTATTACCACATCCGCCAGGCCCAGGATTGGGGTCCTCGACTTCGTGACTCTTCCCATTTCTAACACCTCCGCTGAGAGCTTCATCCAGATGACATTTTTAACTCTTGTTCTTCTCTTCTTACAATTGCTTCACGGCCTCAAGCATAGGACGCTGGTCGGCCTTATTTTCGTCTCTCGGGGCTTGGTGATGGAAAACTTGAGGTTTCTTGTCGATAATCTCGCGGGGGTCCCAGGTGCTATCGCCGCAGGTGCTAACAATCAAAGGAACGGCAGGTGGAACTGTAGCCGAAGCAACACTTCCTGCAACCGGATTGAGAATGCCTGCGAAACGACCCCTCGAAAGCACGGTGCGCGTTGGATTTGAGCAGTTTTCTTCCTCAAACACTTTAAGCTAGGCCCGCTTGGCCAGTCCTAGGATCCGTGGAACCCACCAAGCAGCGCCCGGTTTCGGAAGTTCGCCATTTTCGACACAGTACGGGACTAGACACGCTGAAGTCTTTCGTATGAAGCTATGTGATCGACATGGAGGATGCGTTCTCACTGGAAAAAGGGCCATCCGTCCTGACTACCCCAAATGGAAGCTCTTCGAGAATGGTACACTCGGCAATATCCCATGGGCTCTTCTCACTATTGGAGGAGATTTTAGTTCGGAGGCTGATCGACTACAAGAAGACCCCAATGCTAAAAAAATAAAACAAACCTCAATTCAATCCAAGACGGATATCGCTGGATATAACGTGGAAGAGATAAAACGCCAAACGGAACAAGCTGTAAAGGATATCTTCTCCATTTTGGAGTTCCTGGATTTGATAAAGTCATGAAGGATTTTCAAGCTGGGATTGATAAGATTCCTGGAGCTAGCGCATTGATGGAAAATCTTACCAGCGTTATGCAAATTGCCTTGGTTCTTTCAAGGATAGGCTTGGCGTAGGGTGCTAGGATGCTGAAGATATATTTTGGATGAGTTATGATCAATTAAAATCAAAAGTGACACATATCATACCTTCGGTAACAAAAAAATATCTTCCATGCTCCACCGCCTCCTCATCCCTTTCAATCACACCGCTCATTTCATGGCGAAGAACAAAACTAGCAGTAAGGACATAAATAATTTCAACCATCCCACAGAGATCAGAATCGGCGACGCCAAATGTTGTTGGGAATCTGAGCGGCCGGGGTAATGATTTACTGTGTGGATTTTAAGCGAAGATCATGATTGATTGTGTTGACTTGATGGAAATGAAAGACTTAAGGAACGCATTGGAGAAAAATAAAGAGGTTGAGAGAGGAGAGAAAGAAAGACTGTAATTTACTGTATGGATCAATAGTGTCGGCGACCTGAGTAGGACTAGGGTTCCTGGCTTGGCACGAGAGACCTGGTTTCCGGTTTCTGTATATGTTCGCATCTCCTGCCTTTCTGACTCCCATCCGGCATTTCCCCGACACATTTGTCGATTCGCACACTCACTCTCTGTCCAACTCAAACACTCCCTTCTCCTATGTGAGCAATCATTCCTCCCCTTTCCTAACTAGAACAAAAATACTGACCGGCCCACAGAGTCAAACATGGAATCCGCCGATCGTAATGATGATCGCAATACCTTCATCTATGATTTCAATCACCGGGATACTCTTCTAGGAGGCCTCTGGATTGTGGAAGGCATTACCAATGCCAATCTCTACTCTATGGTGGAGATTATCTGTGTTTTTACCGATACCTTCGAGCTACGGGACAATAATGAACTGCTGGTTGAAAGGAATGGAGAACCCCTTCAACCGGGGAATTACTTCATCGCCAGTCATGGTAGGTCTCTTCTCTACCTTCCTCGTCGGCCATCACTCACTCGAAACAGGTTCCATCACACTCACGGAAGAGGCTCCGCTACTTCGTTGCCTTTCGTTGCAGTCCGGGCCTCGTATTACCTCGTTTCGCGATGCCGTACGTGAGCGTGACCGCCGATGTGTTATTACTGGCAGGATTGTATACGGGGCTCCCCGTGGCAAGTGGACATGCTTTGAAGTCGCTCATATCGTCCCTTTGGCATATGAGGGACACTGGAATAAGTGTGGGTACAGCAAATGGATCACCGTTCCACCGGCCAATGAGTCAGACGGATATATCCACTCTGTTCAAAATGGGATTTTGCTTTGTGCATCCGTCCATACACTTTTTGATGCCTATGATGTGTCGATTAATCCGGACGTATGGGCCACTGGATCGTCAGATTTTCATTGCTAATATTTACCTAGGATAATTACAAGATTGTATGTTTCGCACGTGAAACAACCTTGTTTGACATCCCCGGTCGTCGCCTCGACGAAGCCTTCCTCAACAATCCACTTCGACCTCCTGATGAACTTTTGCGTTGGCATTTTCGTCAAGCGGTACTCGCCAATGTGAAGGGGGTTGGAGAGCCTTATTGGGAGAATGATTTCCCGGCTGGGATGGACATGATGACCGAGATCATGAACTCCCCAAGAGGTGCGGAGAGAATGGAGTTCGAGATTTTTAGCCGTCTACATGCGGTGGAGCCTTGCGCCTGATGGAAGGTCAAACTACCAAGTCATGTATATCTAGCGCATAACAATCAAGTCTCTAATTGTACAGGGGGTTAAGGGTAAGTGAGGGGAAATGGTTTTCATTTGTTCTTGGGTCACTCGCCAATGAGAGAGAGCAGGAAGTTTTGTTGTCCGTACATTTTGGGCTCGCCTCACCTTTTTCGCCCTCCAAGAAGCGCCAGGATTGGCTGTTCCCACACATCAAACTTTGGCAAGTTAAATTCTAGTTAAGTACCCTATTCGCCTCACTTATGCTCACCTCCTTGTACAGCGCCCTGACAAAACTCATCGTTGGTGGCCCTTTTTACACCAAAAATGACTGTTTCCGGAGCACTAGAACTCCACCACCTACAGTGCCAGCTGATTAATTCTTGGTGAAACTGTCACCTTTTCTATTATAAACAACTATTTTAGTATTGAAGTGAATAGTGTAATATTGGGTGAACTGTTGTGAGGTGAATTGGCAGTTTTGAGAATGTATCTTTTTCTATGGGCACCCATACAAATTCTCGGCCCTTATCTCTCCAATCTAAATGATTTGCACTAGTTAACAGGCACTAGCCAGAGAACGGGGAAATGCTTGATAGAAATGCGAATTTGATTATTGATGGGCCCCTAGCTAACTATTGATATGTCTTTCATGCTAACTAATTGAGAGGTGGGGGTAAAAACATATATTTCCGATACCCCGAATTTCATCGATTTTGGTGGGTTTTGGGCGGTACTTGGGGCCACCAACGATGACACTGGTCCTGTTGCTATACTAATCACCACTCTAACCCATCCATTCCAAACGGCATACATGAGCTGTGTTCGGTAGTCGTACCCTCGCTTGTCGGTGCTGACCCCTCTCTGGTGAGTAAAATTTCCACCACTTTCTTATGTCTATTATGACCAGCCCATGCAAGTAGTGTACAACCTGAGGAGTCTCCCTCATTGATATCATAACATCCCTCCTCGATTAGTGAGCTATAACCTCAACAATTGCAAAGAACGATGCCCAGTGAAGTCCACTGAACCGAAAGCCATTATCGAAATCGGTAATCTAAGTGCTCTACTGGGGCTAAAACTAATTTGGTCGATATTTGGCTATAGTTCGCCTTCAATAGGTCTAGCGTAAGTGATCTCGCGCAGCCGGGGGCTCCTTTTTTGGATGCACCCGCCAGTATACTGAAACAATATTCTAGGAAGGGTATTTTGGGTATAAGGAGAAAACCCCGTCGAAAGGATCTTCGAGCTGATGACAATCCAGATAGGTCAAACGTATTTCTGCAATTGCTGAGCGGGGTCTACTAAATATGTCGGGATGAGCGGAAAGATATTCCTTGAGACTAAGATGGATCAATGGAGTAGTTAATGCCTCCATATCTACAGTGATCAGCCCTTGACAACAGCTCCCAAATGTCCGTATCGGACGGACGATTCCAACACCGAAATCCATGGAGCCTCACTGGACTGCTATGGCATGGCAGAGTTCTTCCACTTGCAGCGGCCGTTCCGCGTGACTGATCCACATTAAACTTGTCATCCAAGGTCTTCGTCTATCCCCATCCTTCACTCTTATCTGTTCGATCGTCGCGCAATAAAACTCTCCCAACTCCAATCCATTTGGCATTTTTCTGAGCTTCTCACGTCTCCAGAGATTGTCGATTGATGTAAAATTCTATTGACGCCTAAGGAAACTGGTAGAAACCCGGATGTATATCTGTTACTAAGTTGTGTTGGGGACGATTCACAGTACCATTGTAGCTACCAGTGTTCGCAAGCGGCCGGTCCGGCCTGGGCTTTTTTGGTGGTAAACCGGGCCGGACTGTGGGCCACAGTCCCGCTTTGAGTGCCTATCTTACCGGGCCTCGCCGGACTGCAGTAATCTGCAGGCCCTCGAGTGATAATGGGTGATTAGGAAGCGAAACGCCAAAATTAGGGCCAGTTGGAAACCGTGACATGTTGCTCGGCATGCTCTCATGGCAGTTTCTTTGTTGTTCGGATAGCCTCTGGGAAAGCGCTTTGGCTTCGGGTATGTTTTTGTGTTTCGGGTAGGCATTTGGACTGCCGGAATGCACCAGAGCATTGCAATCACGCAGCCCCCTGGAATGCTGTGAGGGCAGCGTGCGAGAGCCGGAAGCCTGGAGGTTACGGGTGACGGGGCTTGCTTGCTTCCACTGTTTGTCCGGGAGTGGGTAAGGGGAAAGGGAAACCTGGCTGGAATAATTGAATGAGCATCCGCCCGCGGTGGCTCATAGCTGGATCTCAAATCTTCCTGGTCGATATATGCTCCTTTTTTTGCCGTTAGCTAGCTCTCATTGAGGGAGTTGTCGTTGAATGAAGTTAAGTTCCTGGCTCCTAAGTGTGCGACCGTGCCCCGCGCAAAAGCCCCCGTAGCTCCGCAGCCGCCGTTTCACTTCATTGTCGACCTTTGATCCGCGTCTAAAACGGCTATGTAGAACACGGTGCTCCTTCCAAACGGCAATGCCGGAAACAAAATGAGTGATAAGAGAGGGCAGCAAAGTGCTTTGTGTGGCTCCAAACCTGGATAGCGAGCCAATATCTTCAGGTATTTGCGGGAATCTTCGGATATCGGCAGGCATCTTCAAATATTTCAGGATGTCAGCCACCAGTAAGAATGGAGGACGAGGACGGACAACATTTTGTCGTCTTGGCCCGCCTTTTCCTGAACTTGCCCGACATGTTTGAGCTAAGGATCATTCCCCCACAACCACCCCCACAAATGTCTCACTCTGCAGGGTTTAATTTCCCTTCTCACTATTAAGTAGACAAGAATGGTAACAACAGATGTCGGGCTTAGAATTTATATTGGAAAACAAGAGAACTACAATTTAGAGATAACTTCCCCCGTTAACCTTTACTATATTTCTATATTATTTGGTGATCTCAGGGTTATTCTTAGAGGGTGTGTAGATACGGCGTGGATAGGATGAATTTGATAGCATCCGGCCTTCACCCACCGTCACCCGCCGTCCGCCCACCATCACCCACCGTCCCCCACCGCCTAAGATGTCCCCTGCCGTCCTATGTAACTACCTGCCCCGTGTGGTCCGGGAGTCTTGGCTGTCCCCCCACCTGGCCCTACGGGGGCCTAGACATTTGAGAACACTGTATCCGCCTTCTGATTTGGATACTTTGGAGCAGATGGAAGGGTAGAAGACTTTCATGGGCAAAGTCTGGAAAGGAGGCACGATTGCCCACGCCAGCGATAACCATTAAGGGGGCACTTGAGCGGGTGGGATATATCAGACTACTAAAATTTACTTCTCACCGCAACACAGTCCCCCACCTATCACTCGGGATGCAGATTCTGACCGTAAAACTGCAGTGTTCTCCCCTCGCTTATCTGGGAAGGGAGATTACAACGTCCTAGAAAATTTTCCCTCAAAGCACTTACGATATCCACCACATGAAGTGGATTATCACTTCTAGCCTCCCGGTATTGTACCTCCCTATGTCGGGTAAATTATCGACTTCCTACCTTTAGAGCATTCCCAGTGGTCATCAGCACCCAGCGTATTCTTCTGATGCCCCCATTGAGTAAACCAATGGTAGGGAAACCTGGAGGGCGGCCGCCCAGTAAGAATGAAGATCTCCGCCCTATCAAGTACTACCAACATACGGTAGCTTTAGACACCGGTATCTCATTTTGTTAAACACTACTTAAATTTATTACTAAAATGTGAAAAATCTATAGGAAGCATTCTAAAATATAATGTAGGAAGCTTAGGAACAAGAGGGGATGTTGAAGGTCCCCGAAAAAAAATAACCGGCGACAAAAATTAATGTCAAAAGTTAGTCGTAATCAACATCGGTAGAGCCGCTAAAGATCGCCGCAACTCTGCAGGGAACCCCAATCTGTCTTAGGCGACAAAAGCTTAGCGCGACGACCAATCTGCATGGTTTAGGGTTGGGGGTGCATCTCGTGCAACGCTAGGCCGGCTAATGGGAGAGGGGGATTGGGGAAAATCGAGGCTTGGCATTGGCGGCTCTGTGTGAGTCTCCCACTGGCAGCGACCTCTTGAAGCCTGGCGACCCATGCCGTGCTCTTGCGGTCGAAATAGGGTCGTCGAATCTCAATATCGGAAATATTCCTTCAATAAGGACACCGTTAGCCGTCTCCAAGAACCTGTTCCGGTCGGCGAGGAGGATTCACTCTCCGACCGATCCGCGCTGGCCTTCAAGAGCACCTCCGGGCTCATCCCCGAGCTTCTCGGTGTGACTCACCCAATACCAGCAGAGCCTACTTGGGCGACCTGATCCTCAGCAGGCCAGGCCTTTTCGATCTGTCCCTCCTGCGATCTCCAAGGCCACCCTTTCCCCAACATTCTTCTCCGTGCTGGGGAATCTGCCCAAAAATGGGACCTTGTAGGTTGGGCGAGACTGCTTGCGCTGAAGTAGTTGGACGATTGTAATAGCTAGATATCCGCTCAAATCCTCTCGGCAGCACAGAAGGTGTATATGTGCGCTATTGATTTTGATAAAGTCTCCCTCCCTTGTGGCCTACGCTGTGTGCCTTTCTTCAGAACTGCTAAGATCGTTGCTAGTTTGACATAGGTGGGGGGTTGCGGTACCAACAAGATTGTTACTAACGCACCTAGCTGCTTGGCACGAAGACAAAGGAGCTCTAAAAATACCACTCGAGCGGGCTGGAAAAATTAGGCCCAACACTACCCTACTATTTTCGGCCGGTAAGCGTAGCCTCCCGGGAGTGTGAGAGTTATGATACCACCAGTACAGTCCCCAGCATTGGCTACCGCCAACACACCCCAAGGCCGAGGAGGAACCACCCTCTTTAACACATTCGGACATGGGTAGCTTACGTGCTGTTTCCCCCTACCCACTCTCAAACCCGTCCTGCTGTTTAAAACTCCGCTTTCTGATAACCGCCGCCTTCCCCCCAGAGCAAGCCCGCCACAGAAACCCAACCCAAATATTTTATTCCGGTCGAAGGAAATCGTACGCTATGGGAATGCACTTATCTGTCACATTCCCGTCCCAACCGCTATACGGATTCCCTTACACTGTCGACTCAGGATTCCCGAGCTCTTGTAATATAGAGTGTGGCGTTGGCGGCGGCTGTTCCTATTGTACCGAGATAAGCCTGTATGGGAATGTCCGTCGTGGGGAGAATTATTAGGTGCAGGAAAACGCCACAAATGAATAGACAAGATAGACTCACAACACCCTTATCCACAATGTGTTAACTGTATTTAAACCCCTAAATTGGGTCTTCTGAATGGGGACGGGGGAGGGGGGGGGGGGGTTCCATGGCCTCTGTTAGAAAAGATCTCAAATCTCGTTTCATTCCGGCCTCGCCGACCGCGCTTGGCAAACTTACGGCAATTTACCACAATACATGCCGTAATATTGTATTCCCCCGTTATGCAAACTTACACTCAGACCACTGACTCACCCAAGTGATATATTATGCCCTCAACCCCCTCTTAAAAAAATAAAAAATAAAAACTTCCAGGGGGCTGAAAAATCTTAAAAAGAAAACATTTTCCCGTAGAGGGAACCCTTTCCAAACCATCTCAACGAAAAAGAAAGAAAAAAAGCCTAGCGCATGACCGAGGAATGAGTTTTCAAGCCCCAACCCCAGATGCAACCTTCATCGCCAAACGCTTTCATCTCCCATACGTATCCCAAACCCCAGGGCAGCAAACACCCCATTTCCCCATTTTTTAATCCGATCCGATGAAAAAATAAATAAATATCGTACGGGCTTTTATTGCTAATGTGTACGGAGCCTTGGACGTCACCAAGTCACACAAGCCACCTCCCCCGCTTCCATTGAACCTCTATATTGCATCCGCCCTGCCGCCCCTCTCTAACCAATTTATTCCTCTCCTATCCTCCAGTGCGACCGGATTCCCATCTTCTTTGTTCCATTGGTAGAATGATTGTATGGGGGAGTGGCAACCAGCCCTCCAGTGCCACTGATGGAGAAGAGTTGTGATTATGATAAGAGAAAAAAGCAGGGTGCGACTATCAATCGTGTAAGGTACGGTAACGTACCCTACCCGGCGACGTGAGTAGGGCCAGGGTTCCTGGCTTGGCACGAGACACCTTGTTTGCTCTCAAGGATTACCTGGTTTCTTGTCTTGCCTTTCTGACTCCCATCCGGCATTTCTTCGACACCCTTGTCGATTCACACCTTCACTCTCTGACCAACTCAAACACTCCCTTCCTCTGTGTCAGCAATCATTCCTCCCTTTCCCAACGAGAACAAAAGTATTAACCGACCAACAGAGTCAAACATGGAATCCGCCGATCGTACCTATGATCGCAATACCTTCATCTATGATTTCAATCACCGGGATACTCTCCTAGGAGGCCTCTGGATTGTGGAAGGCACTACCAATGCCAATCTCTACTTTATGGTGGAGATTATCTGTGTGTTGACAGACACCTTCGAGCTACGCGACAATAATGAACGGCTGGTTGAAAGGAATGGAGAACCCCTTCAACCGGGGAATTACTTCATTGCCAGTCATGGTAGGTCTCTTCTCTGCGTTCCTCGTCGGCCATCACTCACTCGAAACAGGTTCCATCACACTCACGGAAGAGGCTCCGCTACTTCGTTGCCTTTCGTTGCAGTCCGGACCTCGTATTACCTCGTTTCGCGATGCCGTACGTGAGCGTGACCGTCGATGTGTCATTACTGACAGGATTGCATACGGGGCTCCCCGTGGCAAGTGGACAGGCTTTGAAGTCGCTCATATCGTCCCTTTGGCATATGAGGGACACTGGAATAAGTCTGGTTACAGCAAATGGATCACCGTTCCACCGGCCAATGAGTCAGACGGATATATCCACTCTGTTCAAAATGGGATTTTGCTCGGTGCATGCGTCCATGCACTTTTTGATGCCTATGATGTGTCGATTAATCCGGACGTATGAGCCACTGGATCGTCAGGTTTTCATTGCTAATATTTACCTAGGATAATTACAAGTTTGTATGTTTCTCACCTGAGACTACTATCTGGTTTGACATCGCCGGTCGTCGCCTCGACGAAGCCTTCCTCAACAATCCACTTCGACCGCCTGATGAGCTTTTACGTTGGCATTTTCGTCAAGCGGTACTCGCCAATGTGAAGGGAGTTGGAGAGCCTTATTGGGAGCACGATTTCCCGGCTGGGATGGACATGATGACCGAGATCATGAACTCCCCAAGAGGTGCGGAGAGAATGGAGTTCGAGATTCTTAGCCGTCTGCATGCGGTGGAGCCTTGCGCCTGATGGAAGGTCAAACTACCAAGTCATGTATATCTAGCGCATAACAATCAACTCTCTAATTGTACAGGGGTTAAGTGCAAGTGAGGGGAAATGGTTTTCATTTGTTCCTTGGTTACTCGCCTAATGAGAGAGCCAGATGTTTTGTTATCGGTACGTTTTGGGTTCACCACACTTTTTTCGCCCTCCAACAAAGCGCCAAGATTGGCTGTTCACACAGATGAAACCTTGGCGGGTTAAATTCCGGCTAAGTACCCTATTCGCCTCACTTATTCTCACCCCCGATTACTATTCACCACTCGAACGTGTGCATTCCAAACGGCATACATGAGCAGTGTCAAGAAGTCATATTCTGGCTTGTCGGTGCTGACCCCTCTCTGTCTGAGTAAAACTTCCACCACTCTCTTATATCTATTATGAGCAACCCATGCAAGTGGTGCACTACCTGAAGAGTATCCCTCATTGATATCATAACATCCCTCGGGGATTAGTGAGCTATAACCTCAACAATTCGAAAGAACGATGCCCAGTCGAGTCCACTGAACAGAAAGTCATTATCGAAATCGGTATTCTAAGTGCACTACTTGAGCACAATGTAATTTGGTCAATATTTGGCCGTAATCCGCCTTGAATAGGTCTAGCTTAAGTGATCTCGCGCAGCCGAAAGCTCCCTTTTTGCATGCACCTGCCAGTATACCGAACAATATCCTAGGAAGGGTGTGCTTTGGGGATAAGCAGAAAACCCGGTCGGAAGGATCTTCGAGCTGATGAGAATTCAGATAGATGAGAGGTATTTCTCCTATTGCTGAGTGGGGTCTATTGAACATACCGGAATGAGCGGGAAGATATTCCTCGAGAGTAAGGTAGATCAGTAGAGCAGTCAATGCCCCCTTATCTCAAGTGATAAAGCCTTGACAACAGCTCACGAAAGTCGATATCGAAAGACGTTTCCAACATCGAAATCCATGGAGCCTCGCTGGACAGCTAGGGCATGTCTGAGTTCATCCGCTTGAAGCAGCCATTCGGCCTGTCGGATCCACATTAAAGTTGTCATCTAAAGTCTCCATTTATCCTGCGCTATTTTATGTTCGATCGTCGCACCATAAAAGTCTCCCGGCTCTAATCAATTTGTAATTTTTCTTGGCTTCTCTGGTGTGCGGGAGATGGCCGATTTGCGTGAAATTGTATCAATATATCAGGCAACTGGTAGAAACCGGGGGGTATTTCAGTTAGTGAATAATGTGAGGGATAGTTTCCCGTACCATGGTGGCTATGTATATTTCGGACATATTTTCTTAAATCTTCTCTAGGAGGGATGCCTCATGACTCTTGTCCATTGAATCTGAGGCTTCATGTTCATCTGGTCCTACTTGGGGGTATCAGATGATATTGTCTATGCTGGAGCCTAACAAATTGACGAGGATCCAGCTCATGACCGGGATGCGGCTGGTCTTGGCTATCACTCAAAAATCAGATGTATATTGAATGAGGGGTTGGTACAACCCATTGCCAATTGGGCTAAGCGTAGGGAAACCAGCCCGGAGGAATGGGAAACTGTCTCGGAGGTTAGGGGAAAAATGTTCACCCGGTTGCTGGGCCAGTGCGGGGTCAAAGCTCCAGGACAATGGGCCCGTGGACCCCCGTTACAATAGCTTCCCCCCAGCCCTCCCAGACCGCGACATCTCCATCCTTCCTATAGCTCGCGTTCCTTATTGACAGCGCGCGTTCTTTATCCCACATTCTAAGCTTGGAACACGTCCGAAAACGATACTGCACCTCTACCCTGACAAAATACACCCCTTGGCTACTCAAGTACTATGGCCCCCAGGAGAGCTCCAACTCGCGGAGGCACCTCAACACCAGCGGCACGACATCGAGCCACAGGAGGGATCAGAAAAAATACGTGTAGCCGACATGCTCCGACCCGTTATGGCCAGCAATTAGAAGCCTCCTCGCACATTCCAGAGACAGAGGGAACCAACGAGCGTACCAGTAGTAGCGAGGAAACGGATCCAAGCATTCCGCAATATAGCCACTCTCCCCAACTAGCGAACGCAGTCCTGCCCCACCCCGGGTCACCCGCAACCCCAAGCCAAGCTGCCAGCCGCTATATATCCCCCGCACCCTCAGATACCCCAATTAGCCTACACACTATGCAGGCACTCCTTCGCTCGCACGAGCAGGACATAGTGGACAGAGTTGCCCTTCGACTGAGCTCACAACGCCCCTCACTCCCCCACCAGACTGCTCAGCCACCTCAACACAACCCAATTCATGCCAAAATCTCCGAGTTGGAAGGCCAGCTGGCACTGTTGAGAGATGAGGGTGAGAGGGAATAGAGAGCTCAGAGGGAACCGGAAGCAGCCGGTATGTGCAACCCTAGCCAACTCCCCATTTTACCAGCAAGTGAGAGCGCGTCTGGCATTGCAGACTCTGTAGAAGTAGTATTCCCAGGCGTATAACGTGCAACCCTCGTTCAGATAATAGAAAATCGATTCAAGCCAACAAACATCTATCGATTACTTGCAAGCGAAAAAGACCGTGCCGAATCACAGCGAACAGTGAGCATCGGAGGTATTGAGTTTGAGCAGGCGGAACGTGATGGCAAGGAGAGCGAATACAGAATGAGCAGCTTCTTCAAGGTATGGGCAGCCTACTGCGGAATCCTGGTAAAGCTATCCCCACAAACTCTTCAAGGGGACCTCGCCACAGGCCTTTCTATCTACACGATGAATGTGTACGACTTGCTCGAGAAGTATGCATGGGAGGGGGTAAAAGCTTACCACTTCCAATTCCACCGGAAAAGAGTGGCCAGCGGCAAAGGCATATACCTTGGAAGCGAATGGCGCCAGCTGGATAGCGAACTAATCTCCTCCAAATGCTTCGCACATCCAACTCCAAGAGCTATCTGGAATCAAGCCCAAAGAGTTGGATCAGGACCAATTCAGAGAACAAGCAAGCTTGCAATCAGAGAGATCGTCCCAAGCCAAGGAGGCTATAACCCTATGGCCTCCGCACAGCACTTCAGGGCCAACACAGGCACCCCACCGCTTACACCTCAGACCTGCCGGAATTGGAATTACCGTGAGTGCAGGTCAACCCAGTGCCGCTATCTCCACGCATGTATCACCTGTGGCAGCAGCCACCGCGCTCCCCGATGCCTTTCTGGGAATGCCGCTCTACCCTCACAACTTGATAATCGCCCTACACGGCGTTAGCTTCCCGCGCTCCCGCAATGCCCCATCCCATACCCTTACCTGACCTTCCTCTGCTCCGACCCCATGCGCTGTTTATACTATCACTATCCCATGCTTATACTGACTCAACCAGTCAGCTCCAATATTCCACATGAACACAAGACACTCGGGCCACAAGGCCTGTCTTATTCCCCCCCCTACTCTGCTGTTAGCAAACAACCACCCCGCCCCAATACACAAATTCACTACAGGCTCTTTACTTCGCATACTGCACCTATGCCAGCAGGCTCACTCAAGATCCACGGATGGAAGAAACATATGAAAGAGGTCCCGGACGAGCAAGTAGTCGCTGCAATACTGGGTATATGCGAATACGGGGCTAGGATAGGATACGAGGGGCACCGTAGCGTAGTGACCATCTATCCTAACCTGGTGACAGCAGACACCGAAGCCGACCTCGTCAGTGCAGACATAGCAGCGGAGTTGACGAAGAACCGCTTGAATGTCTATTCCGATAGCACAAGCCTTCCTCCCCACTATACAGCTTCCCCATTAGGATTGACCGACAAAGCTGATGGGAGCAAACGTCGAATCCACTATTTGTCATACCCCCCAGGGTCTTACATCTCAATAAACGGCGGAATCCCCGAGTCATATGGAACGATCCAATATAGTGGTATCGAAGAGGCAATTAGAGCAGTGCAAGACTGGGGCAAAGGTTGTATCCTTGCTAAGCGGGACTTCGAGTCCGCCTTTCGACATATACCAATATCACCAGATGACTCTCCACTCCTTGGTTTTCTGTAGAAAAATCGTTACTATTCCGAGCGCTTCCTCCCCTTCGGGCTTCGGACTGCACCCTACCTCTTCAACCTGTTTGCTGAGGTATTTCATTGGATTCTCGACAGCGAGCTTCAACGCCAGAATCTCGCCGCATGTACCATCCACTACTTGGACGATTTTCTAATGGTATTCCCCCCCCATGCAAATCCAAAAGAATATACAGGAATCTTCTCCTACCTCTGCAGTGAGGTGGGGCTCACGATAAAAACCTCGAAGAACGAGGAGGGAAATGTAGTCAGCTTCGCCGGGATCGAGTTCGATACTAAGGCCATGGTAATCCGCTTGCCCACAAAGAAGCTTCTCAAAGCGCGGGCCTTAGTCAACAATGCCAGAAAACAAAAGTCCCTCTCCCTCCGCGAAATCCAGAAGATTACAGGATACTTGAACTTCGTCTCTACTGTAACACCACTCGGACGAACCTTTCTCCGCCGCCTTTACAACATGGAGGTATATTTTCCCGCTGGGAACCCGCATCATAGACGGCGGATATCTGGGGAAGCAAAAAGAGACCTGGTCTGGTGGTCAAAGGCACTGTCAGAGGCACCAGAGAGGTCAATTGCGAGCACAAAACGTAAGATTATTCGGGTCTGGTCGGGCGCTGCTAGCACCAATGGACTTGGAGCCTTCTACCTTAGCCACAACCAAGACAAACCCGACCCTGACGCCGCATTCTGCATCCCCCTTCCCCGCTCCCTCTCCACCGCCAGCGAACACATCAATACAACAGAAATTCGAGCAGTAGAACAGGTACTTCTATATTGGGGAGGTAAGTGGAGAGGGAAAACACTGGTAATGCATATAGACAACAAGGCAGTTGTTCACGCACTCAAGAACCAAACGATCCGGGAGGGATCCATGCATGTTTTGCGAAGATGCTTGCTACTCGCAACCGAATATGACCTGGACTTGGAAGCGAGATGGATCTCTACCAAGGAAAATGCCTTGGCGGACGCGCTCTCAAGCTTAGAATACTATAGAATCGCTGACCTCGCACCACAGCTACTACAGCCAGCCAGCAGCCTCCCCGTACGTGGGTTTCAAACATACAGCAATCGGGACTTTCACAGGCAGCAGCCTACTACTTGTGGCGGGGGCTAGCACCATCGACGCGACGTAACTACGAAACCCCTCGATCCCGGTTTACCACCTTTTGCGCCCTCTCCAACTTCAGACACACAAACGGTGGCTGCTTCCCGGCAAAGTCAACCTGGCTCATCGAATGGTTGTGTTCCCTTGCGGGTACAGTAAAAGTGAAAACTATGAAATTGTACCTTACCGGAATCAAGTCCTACCAACTTGACCTGGGAATAGAGTGTACCGCTTTTGCAGACCCCCGTCTCGAACGAACCATCCAGGGCATTAAGCGCGACCATACGGAGCCCGAAACCCGAACAAGAACACCACTGACATGCCCTTGTTTACTCCAGATCCTCCGCTACCTCCCCGGCTTTAACTATGATGATCTAGTCACCCGCGCCGCTTTCACACTCGCCTTTGCAGGATTCCTCAGAGTGGGGGAGTTTACATACAAGGCCACAGATAGGGTGCCTGAATACACATTCAAGAACTAGTTTATGGTCAAAGACAGTATCAGGATCAGAGAGGGGGGTAGGTATATGGAAGTTACATTACCTGCCTTGAAAACCGACCCGTTTCGAAAGGGGATTACCCTCACCATTTCGGCCAGCCAAGACGATGCCTGTCCTGTAAAGGCCATGAGGCAATTCCTTGCTATAGACACCCACAGCCCAGCTCATTGCCCACTGTTCTGTTTTGGACAACTCGAACAACAAGCTTTTACCAGAGAATACGTAGTCCAGAGACTACAACAGCTGGCACGCATAGCGGGCTTGGGTCAGGGAACTTGGAACGGACACAGCTCTTGAAGAGGCGCAGCAACATGGGCAGCACGAGTTGGAATTTCGGAAGCTGAAATTCAAACGCTCGGCCGCTGGAGATCTGATGCTTATCGGGCCTACATTGAGTACTCTGACAGGGAACGAATCTCACTATCTAAGCGCTTCCAGACCACGCAAACCCCAGCCCACCAGCCACATGTGTGAGCCTGCCTCGATTTGGGCGGGAGATGTTACACACCGGACGGCAGGCCAATTCCAGCTATAGCCAGCCTACCTGCCTCGAACTGGGACATATCGGTAGTAACGATCTCCCGGGCAAGGGCTGCGACAACACCACCAACGCATCCGACAGTGGAATTCTCTTGTTCTACTCTTCTCTATATTTCTCTCTTCTTGCTCTGTTGATTTCCTTCCGTTACTGTAACTAGTTTCTCTTTTAATACATCTCTTTGGCTTGGGAGAATTGGATTATGTTTATAACACTTAATCCTGCTATAGCCTTTTAAATTTGTTAGCAAGTACTTCCAAACATGGAGAATTAGAATATGTATCATACAACGAGCTATGTTGGTCTTTAGACGGTGGTAAATGCAGAGAAATATGGATATGATACGAATCAGTTGAAAAATTGAACACTATCGCTTGGCGGGCCTGGTCAGACCAGTCCTGGTCGAGTTGGTTGGAATAATCCCCACCATCTAGTCGGTCTAATTTCCACCATTATGGTAGACTTGACTTTCGATTGCACTAGCCAGTCCAGTCCTGTCTTCCGCCGACCATTCAGAACCCGGGCATCCGGTGTGTTGTGGAAGCCGTGAACTCGCTCCAATAACATCTTGATCACCATCAAGCCCGTAGTCATAGCCCACTCGAGAGCTTCTCGGTGACGGCCGCCTGGTAAGTGAGTTTCCATGGATATCCTCATCCTCCAATAGTAATTGGACTACTTTCTCATACCCACTCTTGGCAGCCAGTGCAATCGGTGGGCAGCCACAGGCAGGTAGGGGGCTTGGAGCGCGGCGATTGATATCCTCTCGTGCTAGAAGCTTTACGACCAGGGCTCCGAGTGGTCGGCAGAAGACTGGACTGGACTAGCTAGTCCGGTCGAAAGTCAAGTCTAGTCTAATGGTGGAAATTAGGCCAACTCGACAGTCTGGATTATCGAAACCAACTTGACCAGGACTGCTCTGACCACGCCTGCCAAGAAATAGGATATGCCATTTTTATCACAATATATTACATTCAAATAAAGCTTTTCTTAATTAAACTTATTGTTTCCATAGATTATACTCGAGTATGGTGGAGATAGTGCCACGCTTAGATTAGGGGTGGCGAAAAGAGGTTCGCCAGTATCGAACTATTTCTGGGGCACTAAGTGCGTGATATTACATGACCAGATGCCACAATACGAGTATTCGAAGAGACTTATTCATCGGGCAATCGCATTTCCACCGCATGCTATCCTCTCCAGGATGTTCTATCAACTTGCATTCATGGGCTGTTGATTTATAACTTGACAACAGATTTTAAGATCCTACCATAGCTATACTTCTATTCTTAGCGAGTGTTGGCCTGCGTGCAATTCTGACTCTCATGGGATCTTTTATAAAGACTGGTCTGGAACCAGTCTAACCAGGACCAGACAACCCGAGTTAGTTGGGTCTAGTCATCGACATCAACAAGGACTTGCCAGCCTGGTCCTGTCTCCAAGACTTGACCGGTCGGAGTATTCGGAACCCTGTTTATGAAACCAATATGTCCATTTTCTGATGCTCAGGCGAGTGGCGTTCTGCTATTTCCGATGCCTCGAGTGTTGGGACTGATGTCCCCTCGTGCTAAAAAAAACCTGGCTATTCCCTCATGCTCATTCTCCGCAGCTGGCGAGAGTGAAGTTTGACCATGGTTGTTATCTGTTGCGTTGGGATCAATATCTTTCCTATTTAGAAGTAGCTTTACTACTCTCTCATGACCCCACTCGACAGCAAACCAGAGCGGTGGTTCGCCAAATCCCAGTGTCTTCAGTGTTGGGATTGACATCCTCTCCTCCCAAAAGTAACTTCACAATTCTTGTGCCTAGCCTGCGTAGCCAATGAGTGCCTTGTACAGACATGTTTCATTTCTGCCTTCCCGCTCCAAAAGCAACCTTGTAACTCCCTCATCCCCATTTTCAACTGTCCACAAGAATGGCATTCGGCGATATTTAATCTCAGAAATGTTAGGATTGTTATTTTTCCTCTGCAACAGCGTCTTTACCACTCCATCGTATCCAGAGCTCCGAATGGTTGGCGGAAGACTGGACCGGGCTAGCTAGTCCGGTCGAAAGTCAAGTCTAGTCTAATGGTGGAAATTACACCGACTGGACAGTCAGGATTATTGAAACCGACTCGACAAGGACTAGTCCGACCAGGCCCGCCAAGCAATAGGATATGCTATTTTTATCACAGGATATTACTTTCAAATAAACCTTTTCTGAATAAAACTTATTGTTTCCATGGATCATACGGTTGCGACAGTTCATCGCTTTGATTAGCGGTGGCAGAAAAAGGTTCTCAAGTATCGAACCATTTTTAGTGCATTAAGTGAGTGATATTACATGACCACGTGCTACAATACGGGTATTCAATGCGACTTATCCAGCGGGTAATTGCATTTCCACAACATGCTATCCTCAGGATGATCTATCAACCAGTATTGGGGGCCTGTTGTTTGAACCATGGCAAGCGGCTTTAAAATCCTACTATAGCCATAGATCTATTCTTAGTGAGTGTTGGCCTGGGTGCCATTCTGACTCTCATGCAATCTTTTATAAAGACTGGTCTGGGACTAGGCCAAACCGGACCGGACCACCCAAGTTAGTCGGGTCCAGTCATCCACATCAACCAGGAGGGGCCTGTCTGGTCCTGCCTCCAAGACTTGACCGGTCAGACTATTCGGAACCCTGATCGTATCCCATCTTGCCAGGCATGAGTGTCGCGTTCGCCCTTATTGTGTGTCTGCAATGTTGGTATTTATATCTTCCCTTTCCAATAGCAAAAACAAGTACTCTTGTATTGCCACTCCTAGCAGCCGATGAGAGTGGTGTTCGTCGAAACCTTTTGTCTGCCGCATTGGGATTAATATCCTCCCGCTCTAAGAGCCATTTTGCCACTCCCTCATGTCCACCCTTGGCCCCCCACCAGAGTGGTATTCCGCCATATTTCATGTCTTCTCCATCGGCCTTCGCATCCCCCAGCTGTAACAGCAACTTCATGACATTCTCATCACCTCTTTGTTCTGCCCTGAAAAATGCTCTTCTACCGCCGGTAACGGTTGCGGTAACATCCATCCTCTCGTTGTAAATGATGTGGCAACCGTCTCTATAGTAGAAAAGTCTCTCTCTACCGCAGTGTTCCCAACCGTCCGGGGGCCCGGCGGGGCCCCGCGGGGGGGCTACCAAGAGCCCCGGACGGGACGAGACCGCTATCTGTAGTTCGTCCGGGGCGGCCTAAGCGAAGGACGGCCGTCTTTGAGGAGGACGGCGGGCCCTACGGGGTGAGATATTTGTGTTCAGGGTAGGGGGTGGACGGGTGGGGGACGGCCAGGAAGGGGTGAGGCCAGCAGGGGACGGCAAAGGACCGCCGGGGACTGTAAGAGTGATGGTTAATGATGTCAAAATAATTCGTTTGGAGGTGTATGATTTCGGCTTGGCTGGTGCAGGAGGTCCAAGCGCTGCTACTATAGTCCCCTATAGTCCGTCAGGTCGTCACCTTCCCGGGCGTAGTCCATCCTAACACCCCCAAAAAGACAGACTATGAGCCGTAGCCGGTCCCGTCCTCCCCTGAAGACGGACAGACTAGACGGTTGGGAACGCTGCTCTACCATGCCTTGTGAAGCCTCTATAGCCAGCCCTGTTCCTCTAACCTTGCCTCAACCGAGACCTAGTCTTTTGGTAGGCTAGTAACAGCACCCAGGATGGTAAAGGCTTATCGAATTAAACTAGAAGCCCTAGTGCTAGAGGACGCACACTCTCTGCCTTCTCCGTTATGCGCTTCGTCAAGTAGTTCGAAGCAGGTTTAGCGAGGGGCGCTGTCATTGGGGTTTGAGCAAGAGCTGGAGGAACGTTCACTAAAACAGCAGAAATTGAGGCACACCGGGAAAGCTTCAGCTATTAGCTTGTGCGGGCTTTGGAATAGGGTTGGATTACCGGACAAATTCTCCAGAAGACCAAAGCGAACTCCGCTGCAGGAATTAGAATGCGGCGTGACTTCGTGGAAAGAATAGCACCGTAGGGAGAAGAAGCCTAGGATAGCGGAGGAGGAACAGACGCTGCAGGTAAAATAGAATATTAGGGGGCGTAAGAGACAGGGGGGGAGGAAGGAAGCAATGCAGAGATCACTCTTACATATTCCGGTAAGAAACCACTCACACCAACCAGGCCACCCAAATGGGGTTAGAGTAGAATACAATCCCTTCGTCTAAGTTAGCGGATCGCCACTTCCATGACAACGACCTTTAGGTGAGCGCGATGCGTATAAGTGCATACCTATGTTCTCATCGTATATTCGGAACCAGGTAACTATTAGGAGTGTTCCGGAACTAGTAGAAATGGGATAAAATTATATTAGCGATCTCATACACAATCGTAAAACCGAATCCAGATAAATAGCAATAATTACAAGAACAATGATGGCCATCGTGGTGATACAAATGAACTAAAGTTGAGGTAACAAGAATTGTTGGCTCAAAGGCAGTATAAAAACCAGTGATTTAGGAAGGGCAAAAAATTACAGGCAAAACAATGGTAGAACTGAAGACTAACTGTGCTTGGAGCATGATAATCATGAGAGCTGAAGGCTAGCTGGGAGCAAGGAGAGAAGGAAAAGAGTTGGAGAGATTTAAGGTATTAGGGAATGGGAGTACAAGATAGATAGAGTTCGTTACGGGGCGAACGGGGCCCCGAAAAACGTGGGCCCCTGGCCCTTTTCCCCGCCCTGCCCCACTCAACTGACTGGGGCGGGGTGTCTTTTTCGGCATTCCCTGCCCATGTCCCCGCTCAGGCCCCCACCCCGCCCATACCCCAGATGGGTCCCTGTTAAAAATGTGTGGTGACAAATGGGGCCCATCCAGGGAATGAATGCGGGTGGGCCCAAGACCAGAGCGGGGAGGGGATTACCCGAAGGATGCCCCCCCCCCGGCCCAGTGTAACGGTGGCATCTGGCGAATGAAGACGTGCCCCGCACCACCCCGTAACGAACACTAAAGATAGGTATGCTAGGGAGGGGCTTTTTGGAAAAGTTGGCTGACCGTGGGCAGGGGGGTGGGATGAAAGGCCGATAGGGAGTGGGATAGATGCAAGGAGATTATTTCCGTTTATATTACACATGAATGGGAAATGCGCCAGACTCGATTCAACCTTACCCGTCAACCCAAAGAACTCACTTAACACCACGCTCATATATTCCTTACTCAACTTTAATACTGCTTGTTTGTAGTTTTTCTCGCCTCTCAACTCCATCTGTGGCTAAAATAATCAATCGGGATAAGCATCGGAGCCTAGTTTGTGTCCCCTTTTTGAACCCCCTTTTTCAGAATGGTGCCCATACTAGTCCCCAATTCTGAATACACGATGAAAATACAAGTAGTGAACAATGCAGTTAGCCATTCCGGCAGCCACTCAGGTTGAACATGGTTGACCTTACTCTTGTTTCCGCCTCGAGAATAGGCACCTCTTTTGGAATAGCCACCACGAACCCATAAAAGGTACTCACATCACTGGATTGCTCTGTCACTTCCAATTATGGAATCGCTCATCCTCGGATATTTTTGCCAATAAAATTTGTTGGGAAGCAATAGTTACGTCCAAGCTCAGAAATCTTAGTACCCCAAGAACCAAGACTACCTACGGCGGCCTGTAGCGACCAAAACCGCCACTGCGCCCAAATCTTAAAACTTGAAAATCAAAAAAAGTAAAAGGTCCCTCAACCATCATAATTTCGCAAGAAATAAATGTTGGGTTGGAACAACCCATTGCCAATTAGGTAAAGCTCAGGAGAACTGCCGGGAGGTTTTCGGAGGAAGGGTTGTCTTGTTGGTCAGAGGTCAGAGCTCACCACGCACAGACTGGAGAGCCTACTGCAAATATAGAACCATCGTCTCCCTGGAGTCGCGAACCTCGATGCTCGCTACAACTCGCGTTTTTTGTTACCCGCCCACCACCCCTAACTCTCTCAGCCGTTGAGGATCGGTAAGCCCGGATGGGTGTAATCCTTTACCATTCTAGTTAAATAAAGATTATTGAACAAATTGCCATCCTGACTACTGACTTTGTCATAATGCCACCGCTCCCATCGTTTCGGGTCTGCGGCAACAAGGGAATACTGCCAATCACTTTCGATAACTTTTATTCAACTTATGTGAGTAAGGTATGACACCCGTCCTCTAGATCAGCCACAAACTACCATGATACCTAAGTGAACGATAGGGTAGAGATATTCTGTTCTTGTTATAACACAGGTGTAAATACTGGTAATCCATATTGAGTGAATATTTCCTACATAATATATACAAAATGGATCATGCTCGAGCACAATCGATTATCGTACTCAATGATGCTCGAGGAGTGGCCATGATCGATCACTCGATCAGGACCTACCCATTTGTGTTGTAAATAGCGCAATAGTCAAGCTCTATACCGAAGGCTTAGGAAACGACAAAAACCATAGAGTGTTACTTTCTATCTAAGGGACCGGAGTACCGGCTATTTATGCTTCGCAACAGGAATACTTGTCCGCAGCAGCAAAGAAATCCAAGGTAACAAAAGCAAGATAAAAGGAATATGATGCGAATAGAATTACATCAATGATTAACTGATTGAGTAGTGAGTGGGATGAAAGATCTGGAGCGAATGAGTTGAGCTTATACTCTGACGGCATTGAAGTGAAACTAGTATGAAGTAGGAAGTGTTGTCGTACTCAAGAACGTAGAGAGTGCATATCCAAAAGTATAATTTCAACAATTTGAGCGATCATTGGATCATGGGGTCCCCTCGATCGTGATCGTGGCCATCACTAGCCAGAAACGAAAGGCACATATCTGGAATACACAACAACAGCCCACGAAGTCTGCAAGTCCTTCTCATCCTACCTCTAGCATAGTTCCACAGGGAGAGGCAGGGGTGGTGGATGGAGTAATAAAGAACAAGTGCTGTAGTGAGCTTGGGGATCTCACTGCCAGGAAAGTTGGTTGCTATAGGACTTGTTGGTGGAACGCTATGTCCTCTGCGAAGCCATCCTGCTGCTGCACCTTTTTCCTACCGCTTCCGGGATATTGTTAGAATATTCACGAAGGTTCCATATCTACGACAGTGGTACTACACGGATGGTTTGGATTAGGATAGTTTTTTGTTTTGAAAGTGTTTGGAAGTATGGAAGATTGAAGCGATGTCATGTAAGGACGAATGGTTAGGTGCAGCGGAGATGTTTTGTGAGGATTCATGAATCAGACTAGGGGTACTAGAGGTTTGGAACTAGTGTTAGCTAGAGGATGCAACGGACGAGTGTCACACTTAGATGATAACGGGGCAGGCACAGGTATCAGGAAAGTTTGGGATGGAAGATTCAGGAAAAGTCTGTAAGTAGTTGAAACGGGCAAAGGGATTGAAGGAGGAAATCTGTTGCAAAGTTGAGGGTGTGGTTTGGAAGGCAAGAGACGGCGATGGAAGAGAGTTTCTGGTATGAGAGTTTTGTGTATATATAGGACGCTGCTGGCAGCGCAGAAGAAACAAGGACCCAAGTTACTCCAGACCATCATAGCCTATTTTAAGAGATATTACCTCCACCCCCGAGTAATACCCCTTGCGCTGTGCCCAATTGGCACTCGATTATCCCCACCCTACACCCTCCCGATTGCATACATTCATTTTCCTCTAAGTTCTTGTTTTACAAGCTTGGTTTCCTCTTTGTTTTTCCAGTTTTGTTTCAATTCCTAACATTTCTACCATTCTGCCTTGCCATTTGCCCCTCACCCCATATGATTAATGATGATAATTATAAATAAGCCCACGAAATTCTGATGGTTCAGGAAGTTTTTTCCATTTTTTGATTTTAAAGTTTTAAGATTTGGGTGTTGTGGCGGTTTTGGTCGCTATAGGCCGCCGTAACTACCTTACCTTTCAGACTCTCGCAAGGCAACTTGAGAAAGCAGCCAACTGTATGACCAATGAGCCAAAAATCACCTGTGCAAGAGAGTTGATGATACCACAGGGTCTTGGGTCTGATAGTCATATTCCCCCTCTAAAGAGACTCAAGATGTGGTTTTAGCCCTCAATTGGCATTCGGGACTTAATAGATGTATCATCTATAGCGGAAATAATTGTTTTAATGGATAGTATCCCAAATTTACTTCATGAGCTTCCTCAGATCCTCAAGCTCATATAATACATGTAGCTAGAGTCATGGTCCCGTTTTGGCACTGGCTTTGGTCTCCTGCGGGTGGTGTGCCTCTACTTATCAAACTGGGCATCACACCTGCCCTACTGCCACCTGTCGTGTACGTGGCCGCCCCTGCAACTATACCTCTCTTACGGGCAGGTGTGTGAATTGTAAAAGGCCCCCAGGAAGCCAACTCTACGTTGTGTCCCTCCCGCCCTAAGAAGTCCCCTGAGGAGGAATTGGAAGGAGATGAGGACGACATGCCTGATACAGGATGACTGTGGTTTCAATTATGGTTGTTGAGTAAGCCTGTATTAGTTTACATTTTATTTGTCGCTTGGTGGTGGAGGTTTCTTTTGTTTTATTAAGGTTTTTCGGGCCATACTTTAGGGTGCTTGCCAGAGTTTTCCTCTAATTAGTTACAAAATAAACTCACCTGATTTTACAAAAACAAAAAGTTGTAGTCGTGTTTTAAGGCGTCTTTTCCCATTCCACTACTGATGCTGATAATTTGATGGATTTTTTTAACTAGAATATCCGAGGATGAGCGATTCTATAATTGGAAGTGGCAGATCAATCCGGCGACGTGACTATACTCGTAATGTCCTGACGTTTGTGAACACAACTGCTATTGCATGATGCCACGATCAGGGCAAAAAAGCTGAATTTTGGCGGTATGCAATAGCAGTTGTGTTCACAAACGTCAGGACATTACGAGTACTCGTGTGCCCGTTCTGCCTATAGGACCGGAATCCCCTTCTCAGTACTCACCCGTCTTTGCCAAGAATACCTCCGTGAGCCGAATATTTGGTGCAATAATGGCTGGCTGAGGTATTCTTGACAAAGACGAGCGAGTAATGACTAAGTACAGTCGCACCGGATAGCCAAAATTAGGAGTTGACCATCCGGGACAGTGAAACATCCGGGAGAGTGAAATAGTTGATAAAAATGGTGTTTGAAAAAACTGAAAAGCGAGTGTCAATTCTCCTAAGCCAAAGAAACTCCATTACAAGGTTACAAATGTAGATTAAGTAAGGAAAAGTACAGAGAGGACTATAAGAGAAAACTAGAGAAGTAATATGGACGACCATTCCCAACCGCTTGTTTTCCGAAAAGATGATTTCCACTACGGGAGGCTTTGGTGATAGTTCCGCTTCCCTTGCCGCTGGGGGTGGCATCTCCCCGGGTGACAATTGGGGCGCCGGGGTTTGAGGAAGGGGAGGTGGGTGTGGAATAAAGAACTCGAGCTGTGGAAAGCAGAAAGATTGGTGGATGGGTGTTGTCGTGAAGGTAGGCGGAGGTGTATATATGCTGGAGACCCCTCGTGTGTGCGCTATGACCCGGCCATTGTGGTGGCCAGGCAACTGGCTATACCTTAATCCGCCGACCACCGAAACCCATCCTGAGCTCCTGATCCAAGGTGAATTCCGATGCTTTGCCCAATTGGCATCGCGTTCCCCGAGCCGATCATATAATTGTGTAGTTATAAATTCCCGCTATTGCACATGCGGTTTAGATAGGGGTAGAGTTGGAAACAAAAGGCCGGGGAGATCAGTGAATGGAGAGAATTTAAGAAACCCCCCAATATCAAACTTGAATAGAAGTATTTTATCTCAAATGATCAAGTCAGATTATCGACTAACCCACCCGATGCCACCAGCCAGACTTGCATAACGTACTTTACGGCCATGTGGCTCATCACAGGGGTCCAGCTCACCCATAGCAACCATTGGAAAATCAAATCCACATTTGATTATCACAACAAATAAATGAGATATGTACCACCCTGAGAATCAGGCCACAGGTACTTTGAAATATAGAGAATCTGAAAATCTAGTTTTTATTTTCTGGTGATAAATTGTTATTCTGATATAGTGGTTTAAAGATTGCCTATTTTATTTATAAAGTGTGGTTTTTCATAAGCATAACAAAATTGAAAACCCTGGAAGAATTACATAATAAAATAGATAGAAGGATAGTATAGGTCTTAGATATTCAGAATAATGAGGTTTTAATTCCCTCGATAATCATTTGCGAAAGCCACAGCCACTAAAAAAGGGGTAGAAAACACGTGCAAATTACATACAAATTGGATCAATTTTACCATGGAATATCTATATACGTAGTTGGCCTATGAACTCAATATCTTGGAATAACCTTTATTATGACATCTGAAGTTAGTATATAAAGTTTGAAGTCAGATAAATATCACCTTCTATATTTCATACAGGTTCTTAAAGATTATTGCGATTTAACTAAAAAACTGTATGTTAATTATGAACTCAGTGAAATAAAATCGTTGGGCTCACTACAAGTCAATTACCAATAAGATCAGATTTAGTAGACTAGAGTAGACAGTATGGTGCATAGTTTGGAGTGTATATTAATTATAATAAGTAGTAGAAAGCGAATTATTGATTGTAACTAAAAGCTATTAATATAGAATCTAATCAACAGCTATTATTGATCCTAGCTCTAAACACTGCTGCTAGACTCCCTAGAACCTATAACTTAATCTAATAAGTCAGTGTTTGTTTAAATAAGTTATTATAGCAAAATAAATATACGATAAGAATTTATTCAAACCATTTGATAGTTTGATAATGATCAATGCACAAAGTATGTAAAACTTTTTCGTTTACCTTGAAAATTTATATACCATCTAGGATATCATAGTCAAAGGGATTCCAAGATATTGAGTTCATAGGCCAACTATGTATGTAGATATTGCATGGTAAAATTGATCCAATTTGTATGTAATTTGCACGTATTTTCTACCTCTTTTTTAATCACTGTGACTTTCAAAAATGATTATCAAGAAAATTAAAACCTAGTTATTCTGAATATCTAAGACTTATACTATCCCTCTATCTATTTTATTATGTAATTCTTCCAGGGTTTTCAATTTTGTTATGCTTATGAAAAACCAGACTTTATAAATAAAATAGGCAATCTTTAAACCACTATATCAGAATAACAATGTATCACCAGAAAATAAAAAATAGATTTTCAGATTCTCTATATTTCAAAGTACCTGTGGCTTGATTCTCAGGGTGGTATCTCATTTATTTGCTGTGATAATCAAATGTATATTTGATTTTCCAATGGTTGCTATGGGTGAGCCAGATCCCTGTGATGAGCCACATCCGCATAAAGTACGTTACAGAAGCACAAGCGAAAAACAACACAGAAAGTTGGCCTAACACCGCTGCAGAAACATGAACCCCACCACCCACTTCAGGCAGTTGTGATGTACAGTAGGGGGATAAAAGGATTGTTCCGATATGTGTTTTTGGGCCAAATTGGACATTTTCAAAGCGACAATTCCCATCACTGTATTCATGGAAGCCCTTTAAATCTTCCCTCCAGCTAGATAATCACAATCTATTGAAAGTTCTAGAAGTAGTACTACAAGGAATCAAAGTTGCTTCTATTGTTTATGATTGCATCAGCCTGTGTGAAAGTGACCTAGATTATTGTAGCGTGCTCCAAAGCAAAAGGTACATGACAATCAAATCCCTTCTACTTAAACAACAATTTCTCCATCCATACGTGATATTTAAGAGTTTGGTAACATTGTTTTGTTATCTACAGATTTTCTAATACACAGGCAAAGTCTGGTAAGTTCTGATAAAAATTGTGGCCAGGAGAAGGGTGGCGAAATCCGTTCCTGTTGGTGTAAAATGGGCATTGGAAGCATCCTTTTGTCCTATTACTTTAAGATTTAAACAATAAGATTGAGAGAACATCAATAACACAACATTTATTTTCTATATCAATAGGGGTTAGAGGTATCTAAATGCTCATCAGGTCCGAAAACATCCAAAATCGGAAAAGCTGACGTGTATTTCTATGTAGCTTGCACAAATGTGGCAAAATTGTCTAGGACAAGGAATGCGGGAGAGTGAGGTTCATGACAACGGAATGCACCTGTATTTCCACCGGCTGACTGAAATAACCTATAGTACACCAATTTAAATCACTGGAAATATCAGAAATTGGGGAGATAAACTCAGAACCAGGGTTTGTTCTGAAAGTCTGTCTCGAACCCTGATACACCAGAGACTGTAGTACTCAGAATGGCCTGAAATGTAAATTCTAGTTTTGTGCACACTCCATATCTCTCTATGGTTCCGGCCTTCTATACTGTCAACCAAATGTTTTCCAACGGGGACGCCTTGGCATTCAGAAAGTGTAGATAAGTTCAATTCTCCAACACGACATAGTAATCTTTGATATGTTCTGTTGCTTGGAAATTATTATAGAAACTATGAACTTGGCAGGAGTCGAACATGTCCACCTAATTTTTTATGCCAAGGCGTCCCCCGGAGCAAAACATTTGGTTGACAGTATAAACAGCCGGAACCATACCTCACATAACATGATTTATGAGGAACCCGATCAGGACCGGGATCCGGATCACCCATAGCAACCACTGAATAATCAAACTTACATTTCATTATCTCAATGAATAATAGAGCTAGTAGTTTGAATGTCTGGTTACAAGTACCTTAAAATATAGAGAATCCGAAAATCTAGTTTTTACTTTTTGCTAATGAATTATTACTTTGGTATAATGGGTTTACGATAGCGTATTTCAGAAAAGAACAATACTCTTTCCAAGCGATATAGGGTTGAAACCCCTGCATCGAGGACATTTTAAAATAGATAGAAGCATAGTATAGGTCTTATATATTAAGATTAATCTAGTTTTAATTTAATTTATAATTATTTTTCCAAGCAATAATTGTTAAAAGAGAGATTGAAAACTACAGATAAACTACATACAAATTGGGTCAATTTTACCATGTAATATCTACATATATAGTTGGCCAATAAACTCCATTCTTTGTAATACTCTTTATTATAACATCTTAACTAAGTATTCAAAGTTTCAAGTTAAATAAACAAGTTTTGCATAATCCATACTTTGATTATTATCAACCGAATAAATACTATAGATAAATCACTTTACTACTATCAAATTGCAATTGTGAATTATTTGAAACAATATTCAGTTATGAGATTATTCTAAAGAGTCTTAGAAGTCAGGCTGTATATCGCAGAGCTTGCCAAAATAATTGTTTCTTATCAGATTATATATTTATTGCATTTGGTTAAATATAACAAATTCCCTTCCAACTATAATACTTAATATAATTAAATATACCTGTCTAGCAAATATATAGACTATCTAACATAGTTTTCTTATATCTATGACTTTATAGATTGACTTCTAGTATAGGCAAAAATTGTATTGGATTGATTTGCAAATTAGGGAAAGGTTTATCAGATATAACATATTATTAGTGATATTATAGAGTGTAACAGATATCAGAGGCATGTTTGTCTAACCAAACTTGGAACATTTGCTTAGGATATCATAGGCAAGGGTATTCCAAAGAATGAAGTTTCTTTTTTTCTTTTTTCTTTTTTTTTTATAATCAAGTATTCGTTGTTAAGGTACAAGAAACTACATGGAGCGCTAGCTATGGCACAAACAAAACCACAAAACAATCCAACGGCCCGCTTGACCTCGTCATGGGACAAACAAATACCCCCCACCCATAGGCAAGCAATCAAACATGAAGACCGAAACCGTACTCCCAAGACCCTATAGTATGGGCCCAACCGCACACCAGCCACCAGCCTAAACTAATGGGGAGGAAAGCATAGTAAAGCCAAACACGAAGAAAACCAACATAAAGACGAACAGGAGCAAAGAAACCCTTCAGCAGGCTCCCCAAAACAAACCAAAAGAATCTTACGGCACAGGGCCGACGGAGCGGAGAGGATATAACTACTGTTGCCTGTTGCCCAAGGGAATTCCCCGAACCTGACGGCTTAGGGGCAAGACGTGTCACGGGCGGACCGCCAGGAAATCGGCGCCCACCAAACATTAGGAACATCCAAGGAGATAGTGCAATACCATGGAATACCGTAACCAGCCTGAGTTGCGACCGTAGAGTAAATCGCGTAGCGGGTGAAGAAGGCAAGGGGAGCCACCCGGCGAGGAGACCCACTCAGCAGAGGGGATGCCAGCCACTACGGATAGACCTCGGGCCGACCGGACGAAATTACTGCGTCTCTTGTGTGGTCACTTGTTATATGAGAGAGAGCGTCACTAGCGGAAAGGATCCCAGACGAGAGGCAGACCCAAGGAAGAGGGAGAGTAGGGGAGGTGGCAGTAAGGTGCCAGCGCGCTGTAGCAGTACGGTGCAAGCGGACCTAACGCGTGGGAAGCGGGAGTGAGAAGGCTCGCCGGATACCAAGAAGTACGAACACGGAGGACCGAGACTAGGTCACGATTTTTCGAAGTACCAACCGTACCAACCGAGCATCTCAGGAGAGAGTGCAATACCAGAGAGCCAGGCCACCAGGGCTCCTACCTCACCGATAACTCGGAGCTCCGACCGTGTGTTGACGATGGAGGTGGGCTTGCCGACAGTGCAAATCACCATCCGAGACGCGTCGCGAAGTGCGGGGTAAGGGGGAAAAACGCCAACGCACGTGTGAACAAACGAAGACAGAACCAAGAACCCCGCGGGAGGGGAGGCCAGAGGCCCCAGAGAGAGGAAACGGAAGATGGGTGCGTGACACTCCTAGGCAGAAGGCATCAGGGGAGGCCAGAGGCGGAGGACACTCTCACGATGATTTCCCGTGGTGTTGGTATTTCAATCGCTGGAGGTGGAGCGGGCGAGGAAGATGTCCAAAGAATGAAGTTGATTGGCCAACTCTATATGTAGATATTACATGGTAAAATTGACCCAATTTGTATGTAGTTTATCTGTAGTTTTCAATCTCTCTTTTAATAACTATTCCTTGGAAAAATAATTATAAATTAAATTAAAACTAGATTAATCTTAATATATAAGACCTATACTATGCTTCTATCTATTTTAAAATGTCCTCGATGCAGGGGTTTCAACCCTATATCGCTTGGAAAGAGTATGGTTTTTTTCTGATATACTCTGTCTTAAAACCAGTATACCCGAGTAATAATTCATTGGCAGAAAATAAGAACTAGATTTCCGGATTGACTATATCTTAAAGTACTTGTACCTAGATTTTCAAACTACTAGCTCTATTATTCATTGAGATAATGAAATGTAAGTTTGATTTTTCTGTAGTTGCTATGGGTGATCGGGATCCCGGTCCTGATCGGATTCCCCATAAATCATGTGACCTTAAGAGCCCACTAGCTGCCTTGCAATGCTGGAAAGCCCAGGCCGAACACAGTAGAACTGTTTAAGTATTGTGGAATCAAGTAGAATGTGCTTCTTGGGTGGATCTCAGGGGGGTTACCAGAATGGGTGGGAAAGAAAACTAGACTGGCTGCATGGGAACACTGATGACATATGTGCATTCCTATTATAGATTGGAAAATTGAGGTGGGAGTGAGGCACATTTCTGATATTCTATCCCACCTTACCACTGAAACAACACTCACCCACCAAGGTGCTCACATGCTATAAATGCTTGCCTGCCCCCCCCTTCCAAGCTCCCTACAACCCTGAGACTGCCAATATGCTCTAATTAATAAGGAAACACGTTTAACAGGAAGCTATCAAAGGCTTTAATCCTTGAAATGTGTCGGACTTCCTAGATGAATAGTGAATGGAGAGTTGGATCAGTCACACCGCCAGAATTGTTCAGCCAGGATTAGTGCTGACACACAATAGTCTGAAAGTGATGACCAGCTTAAGGTTGAACCAAGACAACTTTTATAGTAGTCTCATAAGATAATTTAGGGGGTGTGGCTCTTGACAGAGATGTGGCCCACCATGGCAATCACAGTAACCTAAAATATATCTCTGATTGCCTGCATACCTTGTACTGATATTCTATTGAAAATTTCTTAGTTAGTCCTTTTTAATATGAAGAACCAGAATCTGTAAATTTCATTTCATAATAAAAAACTATTCCTCCTGGTAACAATCCTATTGTTAATTCAGAATTCAACAAGCAACTTCAGTAGTCTCCTGTACAAGCCAGTCTCACTTGTTTTGTATCAGGGGGAGAAAAAATAGTATCTTATAAGATTGTACAAAACTTGATTGCTTGTCTTGAGGTGATACTATCGTGTCAGATAGTACAAAGGGTGGATCATTATATCAATAGAACTAGTACAAGGGTTATCTTAACCTGGATGCTGAGACTATCATAATAGTTTCCGCACTTCATTTGCAAGTCCTAGTAGAGGCGGGGTGTATCTAAAGCAAGAAAAAGTAATTGTATTGCAACTAGTAGTATAGGGAAGAACTTAGATGGTTGTGTGAAGATCCTACCTCTTTGTCAGAACCAACTCCCTTATATAGATATCTCCCCATGACCCTAATTCTCGTTACTTATCACCTCATGTCATGTGACCTTCTATTACTCATAGTGAGTCATAGTGTAACATCCATGACCTAACTCTCCTAAGTCAACAACTTAACATCTTTTAACTTATCAAAACCTACTAAACAAGCTATCTCCTTGAACAAGTTATATGAGTGAAACCCCTGAATCATAATATGAGTTATGTGCAATGGTCATTACATTGTATGACTCACAATCGTGCGTCATGAAAAAAATCAATTAATAATAATATAACCATAACTTGCATATGCATCGTCATGTAAGATCCTATAAGTCAAATAACATCATAGTGTGAAACCAATATACATTATGACTAATAACTATTAGTTATGTAAATCTGCCTTGCTTAGTTATGATTTGTTACACTCTGGTATATTTACATTATTCTGAACTGGTTCAAATTGCATCTCATTTCTACAATACTAGTCAAGGAAATTGATAGCAACCCCAAATATCACACTTTAAGCACATAGTAAGATCTTATAGAATTTGTATTTGATATGTGAAGGGTTTTGGCATTGATATATATGATTCTTGCAAGATTTTGTGACTTTAAAAATGAGAATAGTGAAATATATATCTAAGCCTGAACCTATAGAAATTCAAGTGTGGGACAATATGATTCGAAGTGGAAAAGTGAGTGGCAATCAACATAATCCACCAAAAATGTTTGGAGCAAACTCAAGTTTTATAAATTGATAAACTTTAAATCATTACTCCTGATTCAAAACACCTTCAAATATTAATTAAACATATGTGAGATTTAGTGCAATACTAATACCTTTATTCTATAAAGGTAGGTCTTAGAAATAGGACTAATTGAATAATTTGGTGCCCCGTGTAGTTTTAGATTGATAGTTATTATTTGAGAAAGTGATAAAATTGAAGGAGCCCACATTATTGTAGTATGTAATGATAAAATTTAATAGCTAAAGAAACAAGATTCTATCTTACTCTATACTTAATTGATGATTGAATCAATACTTAAACAGAAACTGTAATTTTAATTACATATCGTATTGTGTTTTTCTTGGAATACAACCATTATAGAATATCACTTGTATTATATAAGAAAGAGATATTGGTAGCATATAACACCCGTGTAGGAAATGCCGTAGTAGCCCATAAATGCAACGAAGTTCAAGCTGAAATTGTGTAATGAGAAGTTGGCTTTACTACATAATTCTTTATAGGATAAAATCTGCCGAAGCTAAGCTTATTTTACCTGAAAAAAAGTAAATTTCTCATATATACAAATGTTTTTACATAAATTGTTGTACAGAGGTCATTAGATTGCAAATAATATTTTCTGAACTGCTAAATATATACTCTAGATGACTAGCCAAGTGGCTAAGCCAAAATAAATTATTTGTTGTTGTGTGTCACAAATCGTGACTAAGCAAGGCAGATTTCACATGACTAATACTTATTAGTCATAAGGTATGTTGGGTTTTTGCACTATGACGTCATTTGACTCATAGCTTTCACATGACTGCGCACTTGCGAGTCATTGGTTGATTATGATTGGTTAATGGTTTCATGACGTCACGATGGTGACGTCATACGATGTAATGATTTCGCACATGACTCAGATTACGAGTCATGGGTTTCACGCATACGACTCATTCGAGCGTATGATCGGGTTTATTGGTTTGGATCGAGTGAAAAGGATGTGCGCAGTTGATTTGTAAGAATCAGCTGATGGATTTCGCACCATGACTAATTATGAGTCATGGGGGCTATGGTGACGAGTCACCAGGGTTAGGGTTGTGAGAAGAGGCCTATAAAAGGAGCTTGGTTCCGACCAAGAGATAGGACACGAACCATCTCTCCTCCACCTCCGGCGATTGAAATCTCAACACCACGGGAAATCATCGTCACTTTCCCCCACCCACCTCTCTTCCCCCATCATGGCTACTGCCTAGGGGTTGACGTTAAGCCATCTACCCTCCTCTCCTGGGGCACGCATGCCTCCCCTCCTTGGGGTTCTCGTTCCTGTTCATCGTTGACACCCGCTCATGAAGTTCGGTTCTCCCCCTTACCCCGCACTTGCTTTGCACCTCGCTTAGCATTTTGCATGGTCGGAAAGCTTCTCGCTTCGTTCACGGTCGGCGATATGGCGTCCGGACTCTCGGTCGAAGTAAGGCTGCGGTTCTGCTGGGCTTGTTCCTCGGATGGGGAAATCTTCGGTTAGTAACATCACGGTCCCGCTCGGTTTCGCTGTCGTCCCAAAAGCCCTTGCTATGGCCCGTTAGTCGGTTGTGGCTAGCCCGCTCGCGATCCTTCCTCCACCCCCCTCCCGGTTCCGTCC
>Ga0307509_10001330_pt1 | contig 41867 bp, 47 predicted proteins | sample 10_EM_MG_FD_202245 | JGI IMG/M metagenome (GOLD analysis project Ga0307509, IMG submission 202245) | Populus trichocarpa ectomycorrhiza microbial communities from riparian zone in the Pacific Northwest, United States - 10_EM | ecosystem: Host-associated > Plants > Roots > Unclassified | place...
TATACTTGAGGTTTATTATCCAGATCTACCTCTGTATCTGACGGCTATTATGATGGTTTCCACTGGTCAGCCGAAGACTGGCTTGGACTACCTACACGAGTCAAAGTCTAGTCTAGTCTAATGGTAGCAATTAGACTGACTGGAGAGTCATGGTTGGAACTGACTGGACCAGGCTCAGTCAGACTGGGTCGACTGGGCAATAACCAAGTGGTGATAAAAGGTGCATTGGATGGTCACTTATCCTTAACAGGAACGGCCAAATCAAGAAAACTGCTGTGGAAAAAATGAAATGCAAGGATCACGAAGACCCTGATCGCTAACACAGCTCTAATGAAGTTCACATTTGTTAACTCTCAACCCCTATTATCTTCCACTATTTGACTTGCTAACAGTACTTGTACAGACAGGAGTATTTATAAAGCAGCAGTTCTCCTATCCTTCCACCCATCACAACACAAGGCCTTTCTCCTGAATCTATGTTCACTTTCCGCTTTCTCGAACACCCAACTCCAGGTTTATGCTAACATCAGAAATCAAGATTATCACAATTCCCATTGCTTATAGAATACTCACCTCTGCCCCCTTTATACTCCTTCCTAGCTAGTTCGTCCTCCAGAAATTTGTGTATAGTATTGCCCTCGGTGCCTCACACATCAGAAGCCCATATCCAAAGCTGTTGTCAGAATGAATAAGGGGGTGAGCCATATGTGATATTCTGGGAACGCCTGATATCCTGAGCATGCTGGACACGATCAAAGACTTCACACAGTAGTAACTGTACAGAGGTAAGTGTGGTATCATTGTAATTGTAAAATATGATAAATGTTTTTCTTTGCAAGCATGTATCTATTTTACATGAGTACAATTATATCTTATGCGATCATTTTATCAAGACAGGTCAGGGACCAGTCCTGGACCAGACATAACTACTTGACCTAGGCCAGTCTAGTCATTAACATCAAGGAGGACCGACCAAACAGTCCTCTCCTCAAGACAAGACTAGTTGGACGATTGGGAACAATGGCTATTATAGGAGGAATGAGATGGAAGCGAGGCCGGCAATGGGCAGGATAAAGTGTTCGAGATTCAGGAAGATCTACACAAATGCCTGGAGACCTCAGCGGATACTAACTTCCACTGCCTCTCTAGGAGGATATATATATCAGGCGCAACAAGAGTGTGCTGTACCCAGTGCTCCGATGATAGCTATCCAAATCATACAGACTTCAATTCAGGGGAAAAATAGACTCAGCAGTCGGTAATCTAATGGATTCAAAACACTATATACAGTTCATGACCCCTGCAGAATTTACATAAAATAAGAATTGAAATCGGAACCCCACCCTAAACCATTACCCAAAACCTAGAAACCGAAACACAGAAACATGAAAACCAGAGAAGGAAATTAAGCTGTGGTTCCACCAGAGGCGACAGGGTACTCGTACATGTCCCCATTAGCCAAAACCTAACCGATACAGGGGATATTAGTCAGTTTGTACACGTCCTCAAAGTAGACATTCGTGAGGTGGAAACGATTCACTGTCACGTTAGGGAAATATTTTCCGACAACCCTGCCGAGGTCAATTCAGGACATGACTATCTTTTTCACGAGAAGTGATATCAAGGATTTGACTTAACAACGCCAGAATGTGAAGTAGAGCGGGACGTCAATTCCTCTAAGAGGAATTGGGGCGAGATCACGCTGGAGTTCGACTGACTTCGGTTTAGCTTTATTTTGTTTAGCACATTCCTGGAAAATCACGACGAGCATCTCCTTGGCGTCCTCAAAGGACATCTTCGCGATAAGAGCATGAATGTCAATTTTCTGCGCCTTGAGAAAGTTGAGCACATTGGAGGGACGGTCGAGGGCGCTTAACTAATTGTATGTCAAAAAGAGTAAAATACAGAGTAAATGCAGAGAAACTTACATCACTGGCGCAGAAATATTTCTGGTTAATAACCTTATAATTGACAACTTCAAAGAACCATTTAGTCCGCGATGTTGTCAACAACATATTGAACAGCTTCCTCATTGGATGTCTTGGAAATAGGACTCTGATTGACAGCAATCATAGAGTAGATGCTTCTTCCATCGGTATTGCGCTCGGCGGGGACTTGTATAGTCAAACCACGGTAGAAGACGACAGAGACCAAAGACTCAATTGGGGTAACCTCAGCCAAAGCCGCAAGAGCAGAGTATTCACCTAGCGAATTTCCGGCGGAAACGGAATCGCGCTGCATTAAGTGACGAGATCTCGTCCTGAGAGGAAGCCTTCTCCATAACAGTGAACGCTGGCTGTGTGAATTGTGATGAGGACAAAAGACCAGTCGGGAAGTGGTAGGTGTACGAGGTAGTTGTCGCTCTGACGCCTTTGAAGATCTTCTCCGATTTGGTTGATCTGTCTGCGCCCACACTCTCAAAAGTCATCGGTTGGTTTGTAGTTCTGCCGAATATCCTTTCCATGCAGTCGGCCAAAGTGAACAGCAAATTCCTTAGGGTTATTTCTCACAATGTTTGTGATTGCGAGACCTACAATACAATTAGCTGCCGAAGGGGAATAAGAGAAAATGAGATACCATAATTTTTCTACCACTGACCATGCCGATATAATGCAACTTGGTCTCAATATTGTTATTCGGTAGTACCCTACCAACAAAGTTACACGAAAATATCTAACCCTGGCAATGTTGTTCTCCGCAGCCCAAGTTTCAACAAGAGACCTCACGGCCGCGGATTAAACCATTCCATGAGTGATGGTTCCAGCAAGGTTGGCATCGCTAGAGAAGGTTCGCGAAACGTGAATTGGATTGTAGTCGCCCGATACACAGCCATATCCTTCGTTGCTAGCCGGTTCTCCAATGAGAAGTTCAGTTTTCGCGTTAAGAGGAATAGCATTGTCGAAGTTAACATCCTGTGCGATACTGGTGCTGTAGCGTTGGAGATAGTCAATTGCCGGGTTTCCGTGGCTCTGACCGGTAATGTGCTAAACAGATCCAACTTGTATAAATTCCTTTGTAGATGACTCAATCAGCACTTGTCCGAGAGTTTCGATGGAGCTGAAGATCCCCTCATCATTGAATGGGATAAAGCTTTACAGCGGAACGTAAACCTCTTGCCTAAAGGTTTGGTGTCAGGATCATTGAGGTGGAACCATTCCTTTGAGCAAAGGACAGCAACATCTCTACTCGATGCCATACGTACTTGCATTGGCGGCCCGATCTTTCGTTGAAACGTGTTTTCATAGTCAGTGTAGGTGCCCCTCTACAGGAGTTGTGAGGTAAGCTCTATAATTGGCGGCCCGTCCCTCGAGATTGCTCCACAGACCTCAACCAAACTTCGCCAGGCCTGGTTGAAAATGTCATTTGTTTGGGCTTTGGTTTCAACAATATCATCCTTCCTCAAAGGTTACGCGCTGGGAGATATGCGGAAGCTATTGGTGAGGTGAACCAGCTTGACCAGATGGCCATCAATCTCCTTCGGGAAGATTGCTTTGCTAATAGCTTTTCACCCAACCACAATAGCGGAATCCATTTGTGTATAGAGAGTCATCCCACGTCGCTCGAGGAGAACCTCGCCCTTCTTCCCAACCGCGTGAACGAAATCGGCGATTGCCTGCCCCACAAGCTGTCCGCGTCTGCCGCCAAATACATCTGTGACGGCCACATCAAGTGGAACTTTCTCATCACCAGACCAGAGCCTGTAGCAAATTGTTTGATTCCATCCTTCCGTCCCTCCATTACCTCCCACATAGATGTAGAGCCAGTCTCGGGATGATAGCGGAACCTGAGGGGCAAGGACGTGGACTTCCTCAGTATGATGCGCTTCTCAATGAGGTCAATGAAAGTATCCCTCTCTTCCGACATCTTGTTTTTCCACCTCCCTTGGAAACGATTAACCCGTCAACCTTCTCAATTTTATCCAAACAAGTGATCGGTTTCCCATCCAAATACTCAACAACATGGGCTGCCCTCTCGTCACCACCATGGACATTCTTTGTTAGTGCAGCGAGGTGCCCATGTGGATTCCATCAAGAATATCCTTGATGGGCTAATTGACTGCGGTGGAGTATTTGGCAGCAATAGGTCCCTGAATAATGCAGGTTCTTCCGACATCCTGGCCAACGACAGCCTCCAGATCTTAGGATTTCCAAAGGGAATCCTTAAACCAGAATTCGAAATTCCCGTCAAGTGAAGGAATAAACGGAATAGGCTTGTGACCACGCAGGTGGAACAGAAGGAGGAAATGCGGCATGTGCTGCGGATTGATGAGTCGGGTGTTGGCGTCCCGGTAACGGGCCAGAATCCTTTCCGTAGTACAAGAAGAATAATTCAAAACAGCGTAGTTTTGGAGTCGAGAGGCCTGGCCCTCAATCTGAGTGAAGCCTTCCTCAATACATCGAATGGAATCCCCAGTAAGTCGTTGTAAAGAGGGATCGACCCCGTGGGATTCATGATTAACCTACATCAGTTCAAGCATTGGAGGGACGACCTCGGCATAGGTCATGTCTTCGAGATCAACGGCCGCCCCATTAGAATTTTGACCAAACCAAGTCTTTTGGAAATGGGCATTCACGCGTTTGATGATATAGTCATGTTGCTTCTTAAGCTCGATGAGGCAGTTGGGTTTGTCGAGTGAGAAAACTGTGGGGTCCAGCTCAGCCCTATATTGCAGGGGGGTTAGTGGAAAAACATTTGGGTAAGAAAATCTCGATTGATACCCACCAAAGTCTGACACCAGAGGTGGCAAGCTGCTGGATTACCCATCTCCGACCGTACAGTAATAACACCACCGGCAGGGCCCTTATAGGTCTTCTCCCAGTCCTGATCATCCAATCCCACTATATCGCAGTTGTCTTTCTTGGCCTAGAACACAATATTAATTAGAATGCGCTCGATTGCAGGATTAGTCAAGGTAAACCCACATTCAGGTAACTATGTGCCTCCTTTGCAGTCATCATTCTGCTACATAACATAACACCGTTAAAAGGCATCGGAGGGCACTTAAACTTCCCAGACCGGTCTCATGTCAAATAAGGATATGATCTTCCACCCTACCAAATCCAGAGCCAGCAACAAGGGAAATGTTAGCGCATCTCCGCATGCGTGCGTACATCTGAAGGATTGGTTGATCGAAATATTCAAAGGAGTGGTGACCACCTCCTCTTCCTCCGGTCAACTGCAGAATTACCGGGAAAGTTGGGTTACCCTTTGCAATATCGATGACTTGTTGGATCGCATAGGTAGAGGCGTGCTTAAAAGGAGATGTGTTTCAACCCAATCGTCTCAATGTGCTCATTGGCAACCTCTATTGACGGTACCCCGGCGCGGATAGTTAGTCCTTCAATTGGAACATCAGGGGAGCGAAGGTATTGGAGAAGTGTCATCTGCCATCCCATGGCTCGGGGATTCACCTAGATAAGATTGACCATGATACTGGAACCAGGGATGGTATTCCGTTCAATTTTCTGAAGAGCTGCAGTAAGGCCCTTGGCCTTGTAGTAAAACCACCTGCCAATTTGCATCAGTATAAAATATGCATAATTCCGAGGAAATGATGTAACTCACCAGCCAATTCAATCTGATACCCGGCATTCATAGCGGCCGCAACAAAGTCCCACAGTAGAGTACAAGGTGTCATCCCAGCAACAGTGACGGGGGGCTCTAGGAGCAACCGGGAACGTTTGGTATCAGCGAAGGTCTCTGCCTGTCTCGGTCGTACCAATTTGGGGCCGTGCTCCTTGGGCCAGTGGACCGGATATTTGACTGCATGCTCAGAATCTCTGTCAAACCGGTCGGATTTGTATCCAACCTGGCTATTTGTGCCTTCGGAAGCGCCCACTATGATTATGCGTACACCGGTGCCGTCTTTATTGGGGTGAGTCAGAACACCAAGCCCGGAAGTGCCCCGGGGACTGGAGTCAAGGATGTGAGTTGCCCTGGGAGGGGCCGTGGCGGTTTTCCAATCTACCGGCTGCTGAGAAATCATATTCACTGATTCAGAAAAGATTGAATTATCGCCCGAACCATCACGGAGGTCTTGACCTGTGAAAGTGTGGAAAAAAGGAATTGCGAGATCCTGCCGGCTAAAAGCCCCTATTTCTTTAAGGTCCTCCGAAATGATACCAGTCGCAGATCCGAGGTAAACAGAGGGAAACGGTGCGGATATAGGCGGGAAACGGTTTGTTAGACGAACCTTCATCTTTGTAAAAGGAACACAATTCTAGTCCAATCCGGTTGGCGCTTTGACCTTCCCCAGACTGAGGTTAATGCCACAATGGGATTCGGGAGGACAGGTTACGACAACATTCCTCGCACCATTAATTAAGGAGATGTGGATATGCCTGTCCTCGGGCAAAGGCGTATTGGTAATATCGACATGGTGCTAGACCTGTGCTTGAGGTAGGTCTCGTACCGACAGCATGGGCGATAGAATACCTTCATCCTCATTGATGGAGTCTTCAAGGGTTCAGGGGCTAGTGTAGTGCGGGGATATTTGCTGGGAACCGCAACCGATCAAGAAAAGGATCTTTAGAGTGTCGGATGTGGTAGGGTGGAATTAATCCCAAGTGGATGCAGATGCGATCCCGGCGGCAGTAACGGTGCCTTGAGAATGGCCAGTTGTAGCGGCAAGCCCTTCTCGGAGTTCCTCATGCTCCCCAAGAACCTTTCGAGTTACATAGCAATGCGCCAGTTGCACAAGTCCAACCAAGGGGAAGGAAACAGGGGCAGAAACTAGGTATGTAAGATCAGGGGTAGATTCCTCATCCTGCAGCCATCGGGTGAAGTCAAGCCTCTTGGAATAAGCTTTGGCTTAGCGGGGATCTCGAGAAAGTGACGAAAAGTGGTTAGGGACACAATAAATCAAATAATTCTCAACCAATCAACCATAAACTCTGAAGAATTCTCGAAGCTGAAGAATTCTGGAAGCTCATCATCACATTAAAGAGTGAGCCGCTTGGCCAGCACTGTAATAGGATTTGACCACATCCATCCTCTTGGCAGGAGTGCCAGGCAATTGAGCGACCACATCACAAACCTAATCGCCCCACAGAAAACGGGCTTCCAACTCAGTCAGAACAAGTCGTAAAACGTCCTCGTAGGTTCCTTGTGCGTCACCCTCCCCTTCGGTAACTTGCCGCGTCACAAAGGCCAATCTCGAGGAAAGAAGCTCGAGTCCCAATCATCTCTCCTCGTTGGGAGCAAATTCGTCTGTAGGAGGTGGCAATTGAGATTCAAACGGCTGGCGAAGCTCGGTTGGATGATAGTGAAGGGTGGTGGCGGATGCGGAGGGCGTGCTCATGTGACCCGTGATTGAGAAGAAGAGGGCCGAGAGAGGATGCAGAATGTGGGGTAGTGGTTCCTGGTGCACCGTGCATTACGAAGACAACCCGGCAAAAGGGAACTGGTTTGGCTCAATGGAGATTCTTTCTAATCCGTAATTAGCACAACTCATCCTGAATTGATTCGGGAGGAGGGAATTTGGATACCGTACGCAGCGGGGTAAGATGGAAGCGGCGATGGGCGGAACAAAAAAAAAAAAACCTTCAAGGGGAAACTGACAATTGAGATCAAGGAAGTTATCGCGAAATATATTACTATTTCGGAAGGAGAGCGTGGGGGTAAAACGCGCAATGGCGGGGAAAAACGAGAGCGAAAAAAATTCATAATGTATATGAGCCAATTCTAGGCGTACGGTCAAGCCGGAGAGGAGGGGATTAAGGAGGATAGCTTGAGAATGAGAGAATGATAGGGGAGGTGGGTAATAGAAAAGGTGAAGGGCCGATGGGGAGAATGAATTTGGTGTGAGGAGGATCGGAAGGGGGGGGGGGTTTGGGGGTGCCCACAGTTCTGCACTTATCATGTACCTCTAGTTATCATATCTTGAAGCGAGAAAGGAAAGAGGCTTGTTGGAGCAATTTCGATGGTAAATTATTTTTTTTATTTCCCACAAAGGTTGTATAAGCGCGGCCGATAAGTTTAACAGTCAGGTGCCTTCTCTTGGCGTGCTGCAACCAAAACTTACACTAAATTTTGCTTATCAGACCCACGTGACGGTTATATTTATCGGCCCCGCTAGTAAGTTCTGGCCTCTGGAATCCCTGGCTATCCCATCAACCACCTTCCTACCCAAGTACACTGGATCTTGCTTCAACACGATCCAGTCCCCCCCCCCCCCAAGCACCCCCACCAATACGGTCTCCTCCTGCTCTCTTCTAATCAAACATTACCAACATCTTTTGGTCATCGATCTCTCAGCGAATAATTAACTAAGAGATGATTGGTTTCTTCTAAGGGGGAGGCAGGCATGCTTTCTAACACGATACAATGCCTCTTTCACCACAAACAATTCGGATCAAGCGTCCACGGAACGAAGTTCCTGTTCAAGCTCTATGTATGTACTCCTCACAATTACTTATCTCCTGAGCGCTGCTTTAATGAGTTTAGCTAAAAATATTATTTCACTTAGTAATATACAGACATTGACAGCATCACTCAAACTCCCTCTATAGAAGAGGCCGAGAACAGGACATTCGCCAGATTATCACTTTCAACTAACAGACTCGGCTACGTCGCCTACGAATCGCACACCCCTTCCTTTCCACCCCCGGATCTTCCGAGAACACACCTAAGAGTTATGGAGCGCTGTTGGTAGTACATTGCCGTCGTCGACTGAGCAATGGTCTTTGCCCTCACCTAGTTCACCCAGTATAGTTTTGACCGGACCCCCGTGAAATCAAGGTGTACCTGTACTGCTACTACGCCACAGTCACGGGATAGGTTGGCCCTGGATAAGGCTACTGGTTATCAAAGGGTGTTGTTTAAGGCACTGACTCGGCTAAGTGCTATTTCATCGAACAGGAGTATTCTCGAGTCTCAGACTGTTGATTCCTTTCCTCTTCCACCAGCTTGGTCACCTGTGAACACTCGTGAGCCACGTGAATCGCTCCCACATGACTCCTTTGGTAACAAGTCACTACGGGCTGGAGAGTTGATGCCGGCTGTTGAAAGAAAGAATAGGGGAGACGGAGTCGGTGCTGGGGGATAAAGATGGGGAGAGGTTTGGGAGTAAAAAATAATAATACTGGTTTGGAGATACTAACATGCAAAGCGGCTTCGTGTTAAGGATAGCTACTAGCAACATTCTAGCACACTTGGTCGTTGTCTCATCTTTTCGTGGGTGGCTGAGGCTAACGATACTAACATGGGCCCACCCGGAGAAACTATGGCCGTGAAGATTAATCCTAGGCTAGTGGTAGAGTTTAAGCGCCCTAGAACCCACCCACCACTAGAGAAAAAGAGGCTAGAACAACAAAAACACAGGGGCGGAAGAGGAGAAAATAGACGAGGGAAGAGGAGTCAAGTTTCAGGAGAAAGAAGGCGATAACGACCCTCTCATCGCACCGCTTTACACGACGGTACCTGACCACCTTAACCTGTCTTCCAACCATGCCATCCCCCCCGCTCTTTCGCAAAACTAAAGATCAAGCCCTCGAAGGTCGGCGGAGGAGTGGGTAGCGGAAGGTGGGGGGTGAAATGGAGAGAACATTTTCATTTACGATGTGTGTATCCCCGAGGAACTTCCTGCCGCTGTTGATATGTCATGACTGCAAACTTGCTTTAGATATGGGTGTTCCTATCTACGGTATTGTGGTTCTTACCACTACCGCCACTGATAAAATTGGCAGGAGTATCCCTGCACCAGAACAGGGTGCCCCTACCACTGCCCTCGAAGCTGCCAGTGATTCCGTGGTCCACCCCCCGACATTAAGTATAGGCGGAGACAACTTGAGCTTAGGAAACCCCCTATTGAGCAATGGAGTCAGAGCGAGTTGCCATGCCTGCCGGGGGAGGTGGCGGCTATGATGGCTTAGGATGTTGGCTTTGACGAGAACAAGTATCTGCAGGACCGTGCCGGACATATCGAGCGAGAATCAGAAAGACAGGGGCAACGACTTCTGGAAGCAGGATTCTAAGATTGAGCCATTGAGTGGAGCCCTGATCCTGTAGGGGTTAACTATTGATTACTTGGGCGTTTCCTCCTTCCAAGGCAACGGATAAGAACGAATCCGATGCCATCAATAACACGATGATGCACCTTGGCCAGCAAAAAAGTAATCCCGTTCTCGGCGTCTTCCCGAAGAACATTACCGGGCATCCGAAGGGTGCCGCCGGTGCTTTGATAATGAACCTAGACGTGCACGTCTTTAACTCTCGGCTTGTTCCCAGTGACTGAGATGCTGACCTCGTGAACAAAAATCTCTAACTATTTGAATATCTTGCGCAACCAAGCCGTAGCGTTCAAACAGATGGTATCAAGGCATTTTCAGTCGCTTCTTTTGGTTTCAGCCAAAAGGGTTCTCGAGCAATTGGCATTCACCCTAAATATCTCTTTACTACCTCGGATGAGCAAGCCTACGAAACCTGCCGGGCTAAGGTCGACTCCCGCTACTACCATACTTCCTTGGTGGTGAATAACATGTTCCAGGCCAAGAGCAAACTATCCTCCCTATCCCCCAGATCAAGAATCTCAAGTTCCGCTTGACCGGCTTGCTTGTGTACCGGAAGACGAAAATACCAACAACTATGCTTATCCTGTCCAGATCCAGAAGGCGCGGTCCAATCCTTTGCCAGAGAATACCAGGGAGCTCGTGGAACATTTAGCTTCCGCAACTGCCAGCGAAGATTGTAATATTGGAGTTGATGTTTAGTCAATCTCTATCATCAACACTGATAATGAGCACTTTATAACGCAACTTCCCCTCGGCTCAGGAGGAGCACCGCCGAAAGGCTCTGATCCCACAAGCCAGTTTCGCGTGTAGATAGAGTGCTAAGGAGAGTGTCTTCAAGTTGTTAGGCATTTCCAGCAAGCGTGCAGGTGCTCCATTGGGAGACATTGAGATCCTCAGTGTTGACAAGGATGCCCCTGTTGTCGTGATATGTTTATAGCCTTTCCATATCGTATTTCTCACCTAGGTTCTAATTCATCCATAGTTTCACGGTGATGCCAAAGAAGCTGCCGGTAGGACTTGTATCACAGGGCTATAGGTATCGATGTCTCAGTGCGATAGACAAGCAATTCCCATCGCAGTTTCGAGTTTCTATAAACATGGGGTTTCTTGCGATTGCCTTTTTTATTTTCATTTTGTCTCGCTATCACCTTTCTCAATTTCGCTCATGTTCTATTAATACCAATGTATGTAATAATTCTCTTATACCCATGCATGAGGGGGGAAACATGTCAATGGGTATTTAGCTGGACGTTAAAAATAGAGCTCTGTTATCACACACAGGAGTTGTGTCATTTTTGTCTTGTGGTAATCTGTAACAGAGGCTCTGTTGAATAAAGGTAGAAACTTAAATTCTTTCTCTGATTAAGGATATAATACTGTAATACCGTTGCAAGAGTATCTACCTTTTCAACTTAAATTGAAAGACATTTTTGGATTTTTTCAAATAGAGACATATTTCACTAATCGCTTGGACATGGCCATGAAGTATCAGAAGTTAGATAACCTTGATATATCCCGGATCCATTGTCCCAGAGCTGGCATAGCTTTTCTTGAAAAAAGTAATGTAGAAATATGTTCAATTGCTATGTATATAATGTAAAGTTAAGGACAAATTGCCACGTCATCAGGACACTTTGCAATATGTATGGTGCTTTGTAAACATTGTCCTTATTGTTCCTTTCCCTATTCCTTTCCTTACCTTCTTCCTCCGCCGGTGCCCCTACCAGATTCCCCAACCACCCTGTCTCCACTCCTATAATATATTGCCTGCCTGGATAAGCAATTGAGATCCAACAGCACAAGAATCGAAAAGGAAGAAGATTTTCCCTGAGTCCAATACCAACATTGGTAAGTAGATACGATAACACCACGAAAACAATCCCTAACCTCAATGCAAGACTGATTTATTGAATGTTAGAATTGTGAGATACCCCTATCAAAGTCTCAATCCTTGGTTATTCGAAGCTCATTTTTAAAGCAGTAGGCTTCCATCGACTGAGGTTCTCTGAGGCTAGTATTAACAAGTTAGCTATTGAAACGCAGGGGGAGACCGGAGCGAGAATCAGCAAAGCCCACGAATTGTTCTAGACCCTGAATCGTATGCGATTTTAGAGCTTCCAATTGCAGAATATGCCGCCTCCTGTCGATCCCCATACTATGGTTGCCTTAATGGCCGGGGTTGCAGGTGCTAATCATGATCATATTGATCGATACACCAATATCACCGGAGGTGAAATTATCAATGGAATGTTAGATGATGAGGAGGGTATGAGAAGAACCTTTCCAGTCCTGGATGCCTTCGCCAGCCTATCTGTTTCCGAACCTGAACATCAGGTAGTTGCCATCGCTTTAAAATTAAAGCAAGCAGAGAAAAAGATCTGCTTCACAATTGCAGAGAATGGTGAAGTGAAGAAGTCCTTAACCGATTATCTTCTGAGAATTTGGGAGCTATTGCAACAATTGGGGATGGAGTTTGCAGCAAAGCGTGAGCAGGGCGAAAATCCACAGCAATGGAAGAATTATAAGGGAAACTCACCTGGGATGCCTGCCGGTGTTGGAACAGACCATCGACTTGCAATTTTTACCAGGATATATGATTATACCAAAAAGAAGAATAGATTCCGGATGGAAAAGTGGTGGCCTCGCTTGGTTGAGTTTATGAATAGGTTTGAGAGGGTCAGTGGTAAAGATTTCATGGGTGATGAGGAAGAGTTAATAACGGCATTTCAAGCTCTGCACTGTGCTTATAATGTGTATGATGCAAAGGAAGGCATCCGATACAAAGATGTGGAACACTGGAAGGCCCTTTATGCCTTACTGGAGTGTGCAACACAGCGTATTAGGCGTCTTACAGATGATTCAAACAATTTCTGTGAAGATATTGCCTCTGCCATTGGTTCGTTTTGTCTGAATCTTTTAATAATTAGTGCTTGACTAACCTATCCTTGTAATAAACTGAAATAGAAAAGGACCGTACCAAAGTTTTCCCCCTGCGCCATGTGCTTCAGAAGCTTACCAGTGCGCATCGCCATTTTCAAAACCTAATTTCTTTTGCGCATTCCCCTCGCCTTCAAGACGCCCTCAACTGTGAGCTTTCAATTGTCTTGGTTCCGGCTCAAAGAAAACACACCATTAAGCTACCAGCAACCTCTGCAGAATGGAGACAAGTTATTGATATCCTAGCTGGAGAGTTTTACCGCTTTGGATCCACCTGGCCCGAGACAGAAGCCCAGGAATTGTTCAAGATCTTCTCAAATCCTGGACTACTACAACAATCACGTCCTCAATTTAAACCTGCTAGGCAAATACCGCTTCTCTCTAAATCCAAGTCCCAGGGCGATTTTCAATTCCTATCAGAATCACAATCCCAATGCCAATCACAGCCGCAATCTAAAGCTCAGTTTTATCGCAAATCTCAATCCCAACAAAGTTCCCAAAATCCCACCATATCACCATCTCATCGGCCAAGGGAACCTTGTGTGCACTGTGAATGTGCCCTAATTGAATATTTAGCCCATAGACACCTAGGCCATATAAGGAGGGTGTTGGATCACTTCGAAAGCGGTGAGCAGGCCGGTGACCCGGGAAAGAGCGCTGAGGGCAAGAGAGGTTTAGGCAAGCAAGTAGTAAGGAAGATCATTCATGGAAACTGGTACCGGCCAGTGTCTGGTGTTGGGGCCAATGTGCAGCCCTGGAGGAGGGTCTCGGCCTTTACTTATATTGGAGTTTCCAAGCTCAGTTGTACTCCCTGCCAACTGTGGATCCAAGGCTATAATTCTTTATCTGGTCCCTCATTTTATACTCGCGGAAGTCATGGGAAGTGGTATTGGCCATGGGCGATGCCGGAGTTGGAAAAGGATTACCTTGGAGGATGGATATTTGAGAAGGTTTCCACCTCCTATTTGAAGTTGTGCCGTTCAAAGCTGCGATTGAAGAACCTCTCCGATGGTAGTACTGCTACAATGACTACTGCACAGACATCGGAGGACCCGGAGGTGGACGACTTGATTGAGGCCCTGCTCATTGCTAATCCCTTGAATCAATTCAATCGTTAGTGGTATTTTAACTGGGAGAACAGGTATGATAATAGACTGTCAGAGAAGAATCCTGTGATTCCGAAATGCTAATGGAAACCTTCTGGTAGTTAAGGGATTCTTTTCATTCGCAGTGACAGCTTATAAGGGGTAAAGCTTTTTGATCGAATCAGGTTAAATTATTTTTGTTCTTAACTGGGGTTTAGCGGACTCGGAGGTCTTTGTGTTTTGGACTTGGGCTGGGTGAGGGCTAGAGCAGGGGTTGTCGGTCCTGTGGACTTACTGGGCATTAGCTATCATGATATTGGGGATGGGGGGCTTTTTCTGTTCACTTTGTTCTTCCCTTTCCATTTTAACATAACAATAACCAGGGTTTCTGCATTCTGCTTGAAAAAGGGCATGATGCAATAGTCAATTTGCTTTTGTCCTTTTTCCTTTTTCACCGATTCACACAAGAAAATACTTTTCCGTGATGTCTTAGCATAGCAACAAGGGAATAGGAGCATAATAGATATGGTAACTAGTAGAGGGTGATCATGACACCCTATATCTAGAGGAACATATATTTAGTGAGACAGGAGATTGTGGTAATAGAGGGTGCCAGTTGAACGGAGGCAAAGATCTCAGTCTACAACTAGGTCGTACAATCTGGGTGGATAGAGCTCTTGTTCCTGGTGCAAGAGATGCTCTTATCATACTTTCCGCATGCATCCTAAGATGAGACTCTGGTGCTTCTGGTGTCAGATGTAAAAATTGAGCCAACATTCACACCCAATTGTTGGGGCCACTTGAATTTGCTCCATCCCACTGTAGTTGTGCTTTCACCTTCATAGTCCTTGTATGTGTGTGGAGTTGCTTGTAGTGGGGGTAGTAGGCAGTAATCGGCTGGTCAGGCTTTCTGGGGGGGGTTTGGGGACATACATTTACTCTTTGACTGGTAGAATAATGGTGCGAGGCCCCATCACCAGTTATCACTCTGTTTATTGATTGCTTGTATTATGGAGGCATATAACAAGTGTGCGACACTCTAATACCTCTACTCCTACTGCTAGGCGTACTAGCGACTGGGATTTCCTTCGGCGCATTAATCAGATAGGAGGGGGAAGGTGGGGTCCTCAAACGTCCTTTTGGCATGTGCTGAGCATAGTGTATCATCTGGCTGGTTTGCAATCCATGTCGGGAGCCCAACCGTCTTGTGTAACCTGAGCCAACTGGGCTACAAATTTCATGGCCCCTCCGCCACACTCGCAGCACTCTCTCCTTCCTCTCTCCCTCCTCCATTCTGTTCACCACCACCACCACAACTACACTAGCAGAGCCAGTCTCAATACCTCCCTCGTCACTTACAAGCCCTCGCTACCGCAGCGCAGCCGAGTAACACTTCCTCCCACATCACAAGAGGGGCCACAAGTTATGGAGTGCGGGTCTAAGCCTGACTCGTGGAAGGGTATTTCTAATTGTAATCATCCTCTCAAGCACAGATTGACTCCTCCTGGTATTCTAGCCTTCTGCCTCTGCAAAGCTCAATAAAACCAACCCAGGGAGCATAAGAAGCATGGAGCCCACCCTTCTCGACTACGGCGAGGGTTACGGCTAGGGTAACCAGAAATGGACACAGAAGTTGCCCCCTAATCCTCGGGGTCTGCTGCGACAGCATTTGTACAGCGAGATGTGCCGTGCCACCCCCAAAGCCAGCGATGCCGCAGCAAGCAGGGCGTGGGAGTCATGCCAATTATGGGTATTATTGGGTGGACGATCACTTTTTGGATCCCAGGGCGGAGGACATGCGACATTGAGGGGCGCGTGTAAAAGGAGCTTGACGTATATGCTTGGTTCCCCAGATCTGGGGCTTGGGAGAATGTTGCTTGGTTTATGGAGCGCGTATGGTTTGGCGATGAGGGGGAATAGGATGTTCTTTGTAGTTGATAGTAATTGCTTGGCCACCTGCTCTCCCCATTTCTTTTTTCTTAATTCATGGCGTAGCTAATTTAGGATGGGTAGGTCTTGGGGAACTTATGCTACCTATCATACTTCCTTCCCCAGAAGCATGCCTGCCGCCCTCCACCTCTAGACCTTGTCCTCCACTGACCACACCATGTCCCACACCTGCTCGTGGCACACTCAACCACAAGCGCAATATTCAGCCATGCGTTCACCCACTTCTTTGAAGACCCCAGGAAATTCAGGATCCAGCGACAACACATGATCTTTGCGCTCGCAAGGAGCGGGTACGAGGCGCTGTTCAGACTCCGCCAGTCAGCCACCGACAATGAGGTTGTCGAGGTCTTGAAGAAAGAGCTGGAGAAGGAAGCTGATGGGAATTAGGAAGAACTTGCCATGCAAATCTGCCGAGGCCATAGTAAGGATAAAACCTTTGAACGGAGAGAGACAGGGCACGTGCCTCTATGCAAACTTGATGTCTTCCGCTATGGCTGGCGCCGGGGGCAACAGCACCGCCGTCCTATTATCCGACGATCTGGAAATATACTCCCTCCCGCAATTCGCAGATTACACTCCCGGTCAACTAGTTCCAAGCAGTAGTGGTCTGCTCTCCGGCGGCTAGAGCAGACAGGCTTTTGAAAAGGCGCCTGGTACTGGGAGTGGGGTTGTCGTCGACTTACTTCCGCCATGTCAAGATCCGCGGCTAGACTACCGCGAAGCTGTTTTGTTGCCGGAATTGGAATCCATGGATGGTTTTGGCCCTCATTATCGGCTGGCTGACTGCGGTGGAGGAGAGGGGTGGGTTAATCTTGATGATGATGGAAGGGCCTGGTTTGGGGTTGATTGGTAATGTGGGGAAGGAAGAGTAGTTATGTTTGTGTGACATCGCATTGGGTGGGCTTGGGCGCTGGGTTTCTTTTACTTTCTTTCTTTTTGCGGAGGATTTTGTCTCTTCCCCTTTCTCTTTCTCTTTTCCTTTTGTTTTCTGTTTTGATGATATCTAACTGGCCGAATAAATGGTTTGGCCCCATGGATTCCTGGCTACAGCCTGGGCGTCGTGGGGTTGTTTCCCCCTCGATGAAGATTGGGGCAGGTAATACCGCCCCAAGATTAAGAAAATTGCTAAACCTACAAAAAAAGTTATTAGATCGATGGAGAGCGCTGATGAGTCCTTGATCGATTACACAGACTATTCCCCCGTGGCCCAGGTGACGGAAGAAGGGGAGTCAAGGTTGGCTGGTCCTCGAACGCCACACCGTCTGCTATCAGATATCGTTTGTCCAGAGCATTGCGAGTAGTGGAGATAACTGTGGACTGTGGGAGGGAGATTCCGAGGATCATGATACCCCTCCTTCCTTTAAGACTTCCAAGATTACAGGAAGATCTCTCGCTAACGGTGGAGCGGGAAAGGCTAGGGTGGGGGTTGACACAATTTTTTATTCTTCATTCACTGGACTGGGATTTGCTACGGAGATCAAATCTGCCAGGCAGAAAAAGCTTAGACAAAATGGGTCCTGTGAGGCAAAAACAGCAGAGCAAGTGACTGAGATCGCTACTAAAAGGGCTCCACATCTTGTCGCACTTGCAAGAATCAATGCTGGAGCCGAAAAACTCCATGAGCGTGTGCGCATGAAGAGGCAAGAGCCGGAGATTATCGAGAGGGTTATGGGGGCAGTTGGTTCAAGTGAGAGGGGAAAATCGGGCTTGGGAGAAAAGCACAGAAGTCCAAAACTACTAGATGGGTTGCCGACTGTGGGAATCAGGGGCCTTTCGAGGTTTCTAGTGACAGCAAGGTTGCTAGGCAAATGTCGCTGCTTAGAGAAGAGCGACGACCAGAGTGTCAGGGGAATTCTCTGTTTGACGAACCCAAGAAGCTGTCGGGAGTTGACTCGATAAAAGCGAATGAGCCTACAATCCCCCAACCAAGGAAAAAGATACCAGGAAAGCCGCAGGAAACCCTGGAATCAGTGGAGAAGTGTCAAAAAAAAAGGTGAGAGGCTCAAGTCGTGGCTTGAAGAAAACACCAATGGGGAATTTACCCAACGAACGGCTTCCAGACCAGTCGCTAGATTCCCGGCATCCCATTGCGATTCACCGTTCTGGGAGTTAGAGAAAGTGGAAGTGCAAGGAGGATGAGGGCATTTCGGGGAAAGTAAAAAGGCCCTGTGTAAGGCTAAAATCTCTAAGCAGGAGAGAAAGGGAGACAACGGCTTGCAGTCAATCGACGAAAAAAAAGGAGAGGCAGCACCACGGGGGAAGGAGAAGGTATCAGCTGGAGTCAAATACCGATGGCAAACGTGTTGTACAGAAGAGCTCTCGGAAAACATTCGGATTTCCTACCTTAGAAAGCGATTCACTTTCGGACGGCCTAGGAAACCACTCTGGACAAGGGATGGGGAAGAAGTTCAAAAAGGCCTCTGAGGTTCTACAGGGGAAGCGAGTGAGAGGGGCTGGCATCTACTCTTAGCCTAGGATGCCTTACGAGGAGTACTTGGGACTTCATAAGGAGAAAGCGGCAATAAAGAAGAAAGTGGAGTATGGCCTGGGTGGTGACCTTACTAAGACTAAGGATTAATCTTTCCAACCCCCAGGTATGGAAAGTGAGGGTTGAGAAGAGACTCGAAGCACGGGCCACCAGCACCCTTGAGACAGCCCATGGGTCCGACAGGGGGGAATAGGTGTTCAACATGTGAGCCTTCGGGAGGCAGTTGAGGTCGGGGGTTCTATACGAGGGGTCCAGGGAGCCCTGGGAGCAAGGAGCTGTCTGGATCAGCTGGGTGGCAAACAGAGGGGCGGTGTAGCGGAGGAGGAGTTGGAACAGGTCAATCACGAGATCGATGTGCTCCTTGAAGAATATGATGCTAATAGTGCATCGCTGGACGATCGTCATTTAGACACTTTCGATCCTCTTCCAGAAATCCAATGGGAGAGATTCATCGGAATCGACTGTGGGGGAGGCTGCTCCACCATGGTTGGGCATGGTGTAACGGATTCTATGACTAAAGGACTTGGAGCTCCAGAGAGAGAGCCGGAGATGGTACAGAAGCTGCTCTAGAAAGATGTGGATTTTATGGACTGGGATGGCGCAGAATCAGAGTTTCTCAAATTTGATGATGCAGATCTAGATACCTAGGTTCAAGGTCCAAAGGGGGACTTGGGACTTGGTGGCCTGGGGGAACAAGATCATGGGATGGAAAATACGGAACTGGCCTTACAATCACAACACAGCCTGCAGAACCCCCTGTTTCCTCGAGATATGTCGGAAGAGAGTATGTGAGAGGGGTTTGGCGGGTCTTGGGGAGGAGGGAGTGGGGTATCATCTTGGTGGGCCTGGGGACGAGGGAAATCACAAACAGGAGGAGGATGAAAAAAAACAATATCTACAGTCCTGTGCCCCTGCAGAATCACGCCCGCAATTGTCATGGGAATGTAAGAGCTCTGCAATATAGTATGAAAGAACTCGCTGATTACTCAATTGCTTCCCTGTTTCAGACCTACAGGAAAGCAATAGAGGAGATGGAAATGAAGGCCATCAAGCCTGTAACCAGTGTGTCTAGGAGGGGTGATAGGGGGATGGGTGGCGAAAGCGAGAGCCATGGACAGGGAGTAGGAAATACCTTAAGGGGGGAGCTAAACACTGATTCTCTCCTTGGTCTCGCCCTCGATAAGGACTACGAGTCCAAAGATCTTAGGATAGGTATACTCTCAGAGTGAAGGGGGTGTGGGAGGAGTGCGAAGACAGAGCTGAGAGGGGGGGTTAAAGATCTCACTCCTAGCTTTTTTCAATCCTTAGGGATTGTGGACAAAGGAGAAGCAGAGGTCAGAATTGCAGATGTCGCCCCTAGCTCCCTCCAACTCTCTCGTCCGAAGAAAGAGAGAACTGGATTTGTAGGAGTCGATATCAGCTCTCCTGAAGATGGCGAAATACCTGCCCTGGGGCAGAAGGGGAGTGACTCAATCTGGCTAAAATCTGCTTGGCCCAAGTCGTGGAAGACTGCATGAGCTATATTGGAGCCAGTTCTGAGAGAGGCATCCTTGTAGGGGATGTCCTCGGGCCCAATTCTGCTGTATCCCCTGGGGAAACTGAAAAGCTCCAAAGGGTTGAGCTTCCCGATAGTACTACACGATACGTTCTGGCTGGGATATTGAGTTAGGTTTGGTCTATAGTTCCTCTGACTAACTCCCAAGGCGATGGGTATGGGAAACCCCAAGGGAGCCGTCCTCAGCTGGATTCTGACGGAGTCTTCCTCTCAGAGGTGAGATACAGATCCACCCAGTCACCCATGCCTATGTCCCAATTAATTTCTGCGGAGAGGGTGAGGTCGGAGCTTCCTCAAAATTAGGCCAGTGGATATCAAGAGCGTGAGGGAAAAGATTTTCTTCATGCCAGGAGATAGAGTTACTCTTCCCTGCTGAAGAGGGCTTTCCACGATACAGATTGGGTGAGGGTAAAAAAGCGGATCAGCTTGATCAAAGATTCAGCAGGAATGAACATGACTGTGGATTGTCATCAGGACGACAATGATTGGGACTGAGTTTTCTTTTACCGGTTTTCTATCCTATTATGGAAGGGATGTCATTTTTTTTGTAATGTTTTGGCCATGATGCGGCTTAGGAGGTAGTTTTGATAGGGGCCCCCGCTGAAGGAATTTTTTTCCTGACAAAACTTCAGGCAGGTAGGATCTCTCGCCTTTGTCTTATGCCTTTCCCCTATTGCTGGGATGATGGAAGGGTTTGGACTAACCTCATTGCACTATGAGCCGGGGACCTTGTGACTTTTCCCCCGAATCATTATTTAAACCTTCTGGGCTATCGTGTGCTTTGTTCACTTTTCTTGTGGACTTTATCTTTTATTCCTGTCTCTCTATACCCACTGTTTTATATCTTTCATTCCTTATTGTATTGTATGCACCCTCTATAGTTGTTTACACCAAGTCTCTCACCCGCCACCCCCCTATTTTAAACGTGTTCTTTCCTGCCCAGTCCAGTATTATAGTTAGTTATACCTGAGTTCAAGAAAAAATGACAATCAAACAATCTCAAAAAAAACAAAATAAACAGGCAGTGCATCTAGTGTCTGTGGGGTCGCGCTGCTATCACTCGACATTTCAGATTGGGATAACAGATTAACCAGGATTCATACTGAAGGAAGAACCTCCTCCAGACCTTGCCATACCCAAGCTGAATGTGTAATAAAGGAAGCATGAAATAAAAGAAACCTAAATAGAGTTGACTAGAAAATTGTAAAGCTAGAGATAAATAAAGAAGGGGTCTAATTAACATCTATCTCCACCTCTGAGTTTGTATAGAACCCTTAGAATTTGAGTTTTAATTGTAAGAACACCCACGACTCTTTTTTTAGCTATCATAAGATGGGCTTTCTCTCTCTTTTTCCTTTGATTTCTTTGTTGCAAAAATGAATTTTCTAGTCCAATTGTCCAAAGCTGGGGACCCATATATTAAAGAAAACTAGTTGGGAGGGGAAAAGAAAACCAAGTAGACTCATGATAAACAACACAAAAGGGGAATACAGAAACCATTGTCCTCTGACTGATGCGGGGTTCGCTTGTTCCACTGGCGGAGGCTTTGGTGCTGGTGCCGCTGCCCTTGCCAGGGGAGATTGTTACCGCCGCGCTATCCTCTGTGGCAATGAGGGCACCTGGGGGTTATGGGTGATGGGTGGGCAACGAAGAATGCGAGGTGTGGAAATCGAGGAAGCATGATGAGCTCATAGTCTTGAGAGCTGGGGGAGGTATATGTATGGGGGTTCATGGACCCTGCGCGTGTGAGCTAGGACGCTGCGCTGGCCGAGCAACCGGCGATACCTTTTTCCGACGTCCTCCGAGGTATGGCTCCTATCCCCCAAGCGATATCCTGAATGCTTTGTCGGATTTGCAATGGGTTGCTTCAACCCGCCATTTATACTGGTCGGGTCCTCTGCCCTCTTGACTTCCACCTCATCGTGCCTCATGTAGAATCTTCAAAGGGTAGTCGAGTGAGCAGTTGTGCTTCGCCATTTCCCAGAGTAGTCAGTATTGACAAAATTCGTGGTGGAAATGTGTACAATTCGAATAAGAAGCCTATAGAGATAGAGAAGACAGGTATATCAAAGACAGACTTATAATTCAGTGACCTAGCCCTCCTAAAATCGTGCCCAGAAGTGATCTTTAAATACAAAAAACAATCGCACTAGATTGATGAGTTTTCGCAACATTCGCACACCATATCCAGCACTTATCACGCAATTGCTATCCCCCGCATTCCTCGCTTTGCTTTCCTTACTTCTATTGAACTGCTAACCTCCCTTCTCCCACAGCTCACACTGTCCCTGTCACCACGGTCAATCCTCCATTGACTTTCTAGCATATTCCATCTTGTGTACTGAGGTGTAGATAGGGGTGATGTCCAATGGCCAGTAATGGAATGAGTGCCGGCGATTCAACAACAATTATCATCAGCGGAAGCGCTTATAATATCATGTGTGGGTTGGTCAGTGGGGAACTCATTCAACGCTTCGATGCTGGAAATAAAGAGAGAATATTGTAGCGAAAAAAAATACACACTAACATAGGGTTGTTCTGTTACTGGACTCCTGGGGTGGGGAAAACCTATCTTAGTCAGGAAGGCCCCATGGCTGGGGAGGGGAATGTAGGTATCGCTAACAAATAGCAAATAATAGCTCCCTGGTGATTGATAGCCTATGCGATGAGGCTAGTGAGAAAAATATGGCGTGTGGTGGGACTCTCTTGCGATATCTTTGCCCAGCAGGAAAAATCCACTATAGGTATGCTGGGAGCCAGCCTCAAACAACTTATCAGCAGAGGCGGGGGTCCTGGAGCATATGCAGGAGGCTCTTCGAAAGGCCAAAGAAGACTTTCACTGTCAGGAGCCTCTGTCGGGAGCCTCGGACTTCCTGATATTGTACAAACCAATTTTCCAAAGCCAAACAAGTGTATTAGAAGAAAACCAAAACTGACAGGAAAGGAAAATCAACCGAACCCTAAGAGAACAAGTGGCAAGGAAATACCACAAGGACCTCGATCTTGCCAGCCAATTGCCCAGTTGGACTGCCGCCAGCTTTGGTGAGGTTTGTCGCTTCCTTTGCGGGCGGCGATCATTACCACCGATGTGTCCCGATGTCACAATGAGGGCCCAAGTGGGCCCGCATGGGTGGCGGGTGAGCGGTGGGGAATGTGAGCTATAGGAAGGGTGGTGATCTCGAGAGGTGGGAGAACAAGGGGAGATGATTTGATGGGGGCCCATGGACACTGTGTTCGAGAGCTAAGGCTCCCACTTTCCTGGCAACCAGCCATACGTTTTTCCAACCACAACGACTCTCCATGCTCCCCCAAGCCGAATGCCATCAGCTTCGCCCAATTGGTGATGGGTTGTGGCAACCCTCCTTTACTGAAGAAGCCTGCCACGCCGCTACAGCGGGTATTAGTATGCGTGCGTCGATGCTTTAGACGAATTAGCTCTAAGAAACCGACAGGAACTCTATTAGTTGGTCCATGAAATTTCTCCGATATAACCCAATATGCGAATATTCCTGACATGGAGGCCCCATATTGAAGAGGAAATCATGGATTTTTCTAGAAAGGCAATTATGATACCTATGAGTCCCACCAAAGATGATATTAAGAGTTACCTAGAGATGAGGATGAAGGGTGGCCCGACTCTGAAAGCAATTGATGGCAGATTGCGGGAGGATATTGTGCGAGTCGTTCTGGAGAAGATATCGGAAATGTAAGTCAGAATATTTAGTGCATTTCCAATACAAGTCTAAGCTATTACTCGCTGACCGTGATGTCTAGTTTCCTTCTCGTTTCTCTGAATATGGATTCAATTGTGGCCCAAATTCCTCTGCATCAAAGAGTGAAAAGGCTTGATGAGATGACCAAAGGGGGAGAACTGGGCCATGCTCATACCGCAACCTTATCACAGATGAAAGCATAGCAGAGAAGCAGATCAAATCTGGGCATGGAGGTTCTGGTGTGGACATTGCATTGGAGAGACAATTTCGTCTCGACGTTATGTCACGCCCTTGGGGTAGAAGAAGGATCTTTGGGCTTGAATATTCGGAATATTCCTCTGGTAGAAACACTGCTAACATGAACTGTGGGACTTGTAATGGTCGAGAGGTCCTGGTCCACGGTCCGGCTTGTTCACTATACCTTGCAAGAATACATCTCCCATGATCCTGGCTTATTCATCCAGCCCCACTCGATGGTAGCTGAAGCTGGCTTGGCCTACCTCAACTTTCGGTAGGTCAAGGCTATTTCGCTTACTGTTCCTTCGATCCCACCAGCCTTTCCCTTTGTGGAATATCCTTCTTGTCACTAGAGTACACACGCCAAGGGGAAACAACCAAAGGCGTGAGAAAATGCTTGCACTGAAATTACTCATTTTATGAATACGACAAACATATAACTCTGAAGATCCTGTTATCCAGTGGGGTTCATATTTGGGAGCGGCCCTTTGATCTAGCAGACCGCCCTACAGGGGGAACGGGGCTTCACTGTGTAGCATACTTCGGATGCGTGGAGATAACTGTTGCCTTATTGGGGATGAATAAATGGGATGCTGAGGCAACTGATCTGAAGGGTAACACAGCGCTGGCCTAGGCTACCAGCAGAATAGGCACCAGGGGGTCGTCAGGACACTACTAGAGCAGAAAGACGTCAGCCCCAACATACCTGACAAATATGACCTAACATGGCTCTGGTGGGCCGCATGGAATGGATATGTCAGGATGGTAAGGATGCTGCTAAAACGGAATGACATCAATGCCAGCACAACTGACAAATATGGCCACCGACAGTCGCTTTATCCACCTTGAAGGCCGCACAAAACATGAAGCCTTCCGCATCGGAGAAGAAATCGTGTCCAGGGTGACAGAGTGGGGGCTCGCAGGCCATGGAGCTAAAGTTTGAAGGGATCTATCACCTGTGCATGCGCCTGGCCAGGAGGTGCCATGTGGGATTGGAGTACAACTCTCACCAGCATGTGGAGCGCAACCTCAATAGGGCTGGGATTAGGATAGTCATGAGGGATGGGTAGGACAAACCACTCTCACTTAATTAGAGTATACTAAATCAACCTGGCAAAAACAAGCAATAATCTATTATATATAACCCTTTTTTTTTGGAAAAAAAACATCTGTGGAATTCCTATAATATGATACAATATTATTTTGCTTTCAAATTTTTTTCCTTTGTTGTGTGTGACTATAAAGTTCAGACATAGACAGTTCTTGAGACCTCTAACCTTTTCCCCTTTGCTAAATCCCGCTACGATATGACTTTCTATCATAATACAGAAATATCCCATCTTCACAAGAGTGGTATAATAGGGAGGAAGAAGAAAATTCTTTTAGACTTTCTAGAACTTGATGATATTCATTCTCCCCTACTCTCCCTTTTTAGCCAAGTGACCTATTATCATTGGAGCCCATGAGAGCCAGTGGATATAGTAGATAATAAATAAAGAAAAAGGCCTCATTCATTTACTACTGGATCCAAAAAGCCGGGTGATCATATATGAAGACTGGTTCCTCCACTTGGGGTTTCTTGTGATTGAAATAATAACCATTGTATTTGGTTGGTGAGGAGCCAATAGTATTATGTTAATCTGAAGGTCATACAGCTAACTGGAAAGCCTAGGATGAGTTTTCGAAGCCGGCTACAGGTATTAGCTCCTTTGTAGATGTGCTGGACTGTAGTCTACTCGAGTACTATGCTTGAGTTCATCAGGTCAAAAAAAGGACCGAGATTAAGCTAGAGGTTTTGGAAGGAAGAGGGTGGGTATAAGGTATAGTGCAGATTATGACTGTCTGCTCGGATGTATCAGGCCTGGAAGTTTTATACTTGGGGTTTATTATCCGGGTGTGCCTCTGTATATCACAGCCATTATAGGTGGAACAAGATGGAGGCCAGCCCGGCACTGGGGCAGGATAAAGTCAGAGAGATTCTGGAGGATGATCTAAGTAAATGCCTAGGCACCGCCTGGGACACGGCCTGCAACTACCTCTCTTGGAGAAGATATATCCAAGCCTGGAAGAGTGTACAGTAACCAGTTCACTGTGGATCGCTATCCACATCATACAAACACATCAGTTCAGCTATAAAATACACTCCTAAATCTGTAATCTAATGGATTCGAAATACTATATACAGCTCCCCAGCCCTGCTGGATTTACATGCAATAAGAACGGGGATCGGAACCCCGCCTTATTCCATTTCCCAACACAAGGAAACCAAATCAAGGAAACCTGAAAACAAGGGACGGAAATTAAGCAGTAGTTCCACCCGAGGCTACAGGTCTTTCGTAATTGTTCCAATTAGCCAAAAACCGACCCATATGCGGGCTATTGGTCAGTTTGTACACCTCCTCAAAGTTCTCCTTGGTGAGTTGGAAAGGCTTCGCCATCACCTTAGGAATATCTTTTTCGACAAGCTTGCCGGGGTCAAAAGAGGGCTTGACTATCTTTTTCATGAGTAATGATCTGAAGGGTTTGACTCCACTATGCAAGAATGTGCAGTGAACGGGACATTAACGCCTTGGAGAGGAAGTGTGGTGAGAGAATGCTGGAGTTCGACTGGTTTCGGCGTGGCTTCAGTTTATTAGCACATTCCTGGATAATCTTGACAAGTCTCTCGTTGATGTTCTCAAAGGACGTCTTTGTTAAAATATTCGCGAAGGTTCCATATCTTCAACACTACTACGACACTGGATGTTTGGACAAGGAGAGTTAGGGTTTAGAAAGGGTTGCAGAACATTGGAGTTGAGACGATGGTTGTTAGGACGAAAGGTTAGCTGCAGCGGAGTTGTTTTTGAGTACAGTTAGGAAACGCACTAGGAAGTGCTAAAGGTTTGAAACTAAAGTGAGCTTGAAGATGGAACGAACTGTTGTCGCACTATGATGATAGCGAAACAGCCAAAGGTATCAGGAATGTTCGGAAAGAGAAAACTCTGTAAGTAGTTGAAACGAAGTCAAGGGATAAGGGACTGAATGTGTTTGAAGGTTGTGGGTGTGAGGTGAAAAGAAAGAGAAGGTGATGGAAGCGAAGACTTGAACAAAGGAGAAGAAGAGTTTTTCTGTACGGGAGATTTGTGTATATATAGAACGCTGCTGGCAGCACAGAAAGAACAAGGACCGCAATACTCTCTCTCTCTCGATCATAGCCTATTTACTTTAGTCTTCACCATCACGGCCTGAATGTCAATTTTCAGCACCTTGAGGAAGTTGAGCAAATTGGTGAGGCAGTCGAGGGCGCGCAACTAACGACATGTCAAGAAGAGTGCAAGAGAGGGTGAATGGAGGGCGACTTACATCACCAGCGCAGACACACTGCTGGTTAATAATATTATCAAGTTAATTGACAACTTCCAGGAACCATTTAGCACGATGTTTTCAACAACGTTCTGAAGACCTTGCTTATTTAAGGTCTTAGAAATATGACTAGGATTGACAGCAGTCGTTGGGTAGTTGCTTCCTCCCTCAGTTTCGCGCTTGATGGCGACTTGCTTAGTCAAACCACTGTAGAAGAAAACAGAGAGCAAAGACTCAATTGGCATACCCTCAGGCAAAGCTGGAGGAGCAGAATATTCACCTAGCGAATGTCTGGCAAAAACAGAATCGCGCTTGATTAAGCCACGAGATATGATGTTCTTAAAAGAAGCATTCTCCATAAGAGTCAGCGCTAGCTGAGTGAATCGTGTTGCAGACAAAAAACAAGTCGGGGAGCTGTAGCTGTACGAGGTAGTTGTCTCTGTGACGTCTTTTGAGATCTGCTCCGATTCGGTTGATCCGTCGGCGCCGACACTCTCAATAGTCATCGACATGTATTTCTGCCGAATAACCTTTCCACCTGGTCGGCCTAAATGAACAGTCAATTCCTTGGGGCTATTTCTCAGACTATTTGCGATTGCGAAACCTATAATAGAATTAGTTGCTGAGGGGAATATCAAGGGAAATGGGTTTGATATAATTGTCCATAAAATGTCTATCAGCCCTGTGTTGGAAATGTTTAGGTGCTGCTCACCATACTAACCACCGGGCAAGCATTTAAGCCACCAGTCATGCGCTCACCCCATCGGCCCGGCACCTATCCTACTCCGTTATCCTTCAGACAAAGAGGATAGGCTCTCTTGGAGCAAGTTTCTTTGAGGCTGCTCAGCATATATTGATATCGTTCGACAAACCTCCCGGTATACGGCAGCGATCCGTGAGGAGGACGACGTATGCGAGTTGGCTACGGAGCCTGAAGAGTTTTCTTTGTTCTTTCCTTTGTTAGTATGATTGTTCTTTACCTGAGGGATAGGGAGACCTGTGTAGAAGCGTGGAAGGGGGCACAGAAGAGCGGGAGCGAGCGTGGAAGATAGGGGCACTCGCGTGGAACCGGTGGTATGCGTGGAACGACGTAGACTGCCGCGGCGATTGATGAAAGGGTGAAACTCGAAGGATAGAAGGCAGGCTTTATTGTTTTCCTATATACTCCTGTTTTCGCCGTTAGTTTAGTTAGTTGAGCATCGTGAGATGAGAGTGTGTTAGTGAAAAGTTTTTCTTCCCCGTTATTTGTGTGCGATCGTGTTACCTTGTGCCTTGGCATTAGTTGTTTCGTTTCACCACCCGTCACTCGCCGCCGTATCGCTATTCCGCCATTATTCGACATAGCCGTTTTTTAATACCCTGCCCCAAACCTCTCTAGCTACAGCAGAGGAGTAGTACAAACTCATCCCCATGCCTTTCTCCAGATTTCCTTGGCTGGTAAATATACAGGCAGATACTGGTTGCTCAACCCCCGCCTCTCCCACAAGCACCTTCTCTTGGGCCTCATTGTTGGTGGCCTCAACTTTCATAATTTAGCTACGGTTGACCATGCTGGTATGATGCAACCTAGCCTTAATAACGCCATTCGGTAGGACCTACCAACAAAGTTACACAAAAAGATATAATCCTGGCAATGTGGTTATCCGCAGCCCAAGTTTCAACAAGAGACCTCACTGCCGTAGATGGGAATATTCTTTCAGTGATGGTTCTAGCAAGTTTACCATGGCTAGAGAAGGTTCGCGAGATATAAATCGGATTGTAGTCGCCCGATAAACCTGCATAGCCTTTGTCGTTAGCCTTGCCTCTGATGAGAAGTCCCGTTTTCGCGTTAAGAGGAATAGCATTGTCGAAGTTGACGGCTGTTCGATAGTGGTGCTGTGGTGTTGGAGATGTCCGATGACCTGGTTTCCGTCGCTCTGACCGGTAATGTACTGGACAGATGCAACTTATATAACTTCCTTTGTAGGTAACTCAACCTTGTTGGAGAGCTTCAACGGAGCTGAAGATCCTCTCATCTTTGAATCTGATAAGGCTTGACAAGCAAAAGGTAAGCTCATCCTTAAAGGTTCGGTGTCAGGATCATCAAGGCGGAACCACTCCTGTGAGCGAAGGACAGCGACATCTCTGTTCGATGCCATTCGCACTTGCATTGGCCTCTCAATCCCCCGTTGGAACCCATTTTCATAGTCAGTGTAGGTGCCATGTACAGGCATTGTGAGGTAACCTCCATCATTGGCCCCCCAGAGCTCGAGATAGTTTCGCACACCTCCACCACCTTCCCAGAGGCCTGACTGAGAATGGCATTGATTTGGGGTTTGGTTTCAACAACATCACCCTTCCTCAAAAGGCTCCGTGGTGGGAAGCCTGCGGAAGCTATTGGAGAGGCGAACCAGCTTGACAAGGTCGACTAAATCTCCTTTGGGAATATTGCTTTGATAGCTTTCCACGCAAAGACAATAGCGAAATCCATTGTTGCGTATGCAGTCTTCCCAGGTCGCTCGACGAAAGCCTCGCCATTGCTCCGAACTGCGTGAACGAAATCGGCGATTGCCTGCCCCGTAACCTGTGTGCGTCCGCCATCAAATACATCTGTTACTGCCCCACCGAGGGGAACTTCCTCGTTGCCGAACCAGAGCGGGTAGTAAAATTCTTTGATTCTATCATTCCTTCCATCCATCACCTCGTGGATATATGCTATGCCAGTCTCGGGATGATAGCAGAACCTGAATGGCAAGGAGGCAGGTTTCCTCAGAATGGTGCGCTCCGCAATGATGTCAATGAGAATCTCCTTCTCACCCGACATCTTAATCTCGATAGTCTTGACATAGCAACCACCCGAGTAGTTTTTCCCTTTGAAAGCAATCAAAGTTTTAGCCAGATCCTTTGCATTGGTGATTTCGAAGATCATATCATGGGGAGGAGCAAATATGCGTCTCTTGGATTATCCTGGAATTTGATGCCTTGAACAAAAACATAGCTGTTATATAACTCATGTCTCCATCAGTGGGTTTGACCGGTGACAGCCTCAGCAAGGGGTCAGAATCGGGAAGGGTACTCTGGGGGGTGGACGCTGAGATCCTAAATGTTGTTTTTCCACCCTCCTTAGAAATGTTCAACCAGTCAACTTTGTCAATGCAATCCAGAGAAGCCATCGGTTTCCCACCAAAATACTCAACAATCAGGGATTGCGCTCTTGTCATCGCCATAGACATCCTTTGTTAGTGCAGCCGTTTCATGTGCCCATTGGAGATTCTGTGGAGGATATCCTTGATAGGCTCATTGACTACGGCGGAGTATTGGGCAGCCATAGGTCCCAGAAGAGTGCAGGTTCTTCCAACATCCTGGCCAACAACAGCCTCGAGATCTTAGGATTGCCAAAGGGAATCCTTCTTAAATCCGAATTCGAAACCCCCATCAAGTGAAGGAACAAATGGAACAGGCCCCAGGCCAGGCCGCCGGCATACACGGAGGAAATGCTGCATATCCTGTGCATTGATGAGTTGGGTGCTAGCATCGAGGTAATGGGCTAGAATCCTTTAGGTAGTGGAAGGATCACTCAAATGGGCTTAGTTTTGGAGCCGGGAGGCCTGGCCGCCAATGGGAGTGAAACATTGCTCAATATGTCCAATGAAATCCCCTGTAAGCCGTCAGAAAGAGGGATCGATCAAGCGGGATTCATGCTTAACGTACATGAGTTCAACCATTGGAGGGACGACCTCGGCATAGGTCATGTCTTGGAGAACAGTGGCCTCCCCATCTGAATTTCAGCCGAACCAAGTCTTTTGCAAATCTGCATTCAGGGGTTTGAAGATATAGTCAAGTCACTTCTTAAGCTCGACCAAGCGCTTGGCTCCGTCCAGTGCAAAGGTTGTGCGGTCCGGCTCAACTATATATTGAAGGCGAGTTAGTTGAAAAACATTTGAGTAAGAAAATCATGATTGATGCCCACCAAAGTCTGACAGCACGGGTGGCAAGTTTGTGGATTGGCTTGCCCGTCTCCGACTGTACCATAATAACAGCACCGGCATGGCCCTTATAGGTCTGCTCCCAGTCCTTATCATCCAATCCCTCTGGGTGGCAGATCTCTTTCTTGGCCTAGAACACAATATCAATTGGAATGCGCCCGATTGTGGGATTGGCCAAGGTAAACCTACATTCAAGTTAGTCTGTGTCTCCTTTGCAGTCATCATTCAACTACCAAACAAAACACTGTGGAAAGGCATTGGAGGGTACTTAAACTTCTCGGACCGGGATTCCGTTAAATAAGGATATGTATCTTCCGCCCCACTAAATTGAGAGCTAGCAGCAAGGTCAATTTTAGCGCATCGCCTGATGAGTGCTTACATCTGAAATATTAGTTGATGGAAATATTCGAAGGAGTATAACAGCCTCCTCTTCCTCCAGTCTACTGTGGAATTATCAGGAAAGTTGGGTTAGCCGTTGCAATATTGATGACTTGTTGGATCGCATAAATAGAGTCGTGCTTAAAAAGAGATATGTTTCAACCTGATCGTCTCATGCACTCGTTAGCAACCTAGATAGACGGTACCCTGGGGCCAATAGTTAGCCTACCAATAGGAACACCAGCGCAGCGAAGCTATTGAAGAACTAAGATCCTCCATCCCATGGGATTCACGTAACGTAGATAAGATTAACCGTGATACCGGCACCAGGGATGGTATTCCGTTAGATTTTCTGTACAGCTGTAGTGGCCCTTGGCATTGTAATGGAATATGCAAAATTCCGAGGAAATGACGTAACCCACAAACCAATTCAATCTGATACCCAGCGTTCATTGTGGCCTCAACAAGGTCCCACTTGATAGTACAAGGGTATCCCACCAACCATGATAGGAGGCGGTACAAATGGAGGGTTGGGACAACCTGGTGCCAATTGGGCAAAGGACATGAAACCGCACCCAGTGGAGGGGAGAAATGTCTCGGAGGCCGATGGAAAAAGGTATCACCGGTTGCTGGGCCAGCGCGGGGTCATAGCTCCGAGACCTCACGCCCACGCGCCGCCCATACATATTCCTCTCCCAGCTTCCTAACCACAGAATCACCACAGTTCCTACAACCTGCATCCTACAACCTGCTTCCTACACCTCGCGTTCTTTTCAACCCACCGGCCACACCTGCTGGACCCCCTTGCGCCCACATTGTCACCTTGGGATACATTGGCGGTAACAATCTCCCATGGCAAGGGCAGCGCTACGACACCAAATGCCTCCGCCAGTGGAACAACTCGAACAGACGGGATGCAACAGGTATTAGGCTATCTTGGGATTTCTTTTGGCGTTGTTATCTGGGGAATCGCTCTCTTCTTTTTTTCTTTTCTTGTTTAACTAGTGTCAATATATCTTGCTGAGCTTTGAAAAATTGGTAGAGGGATTTCGCAACGTAAAGATACTGTAGGGATCGCTTTCTCTGTGACAACTGTGTTTACCGTTGCAACAAGCGAACTTGAAAAACAGGGACTTTGCAGATTCAGCAAGAGTTAAGTTAGCTATGATGTGTGCTTGTTGCAACATGAGTTAGGGCAGGTTGCCATACAGTAGTTTACCCCACTAAAAAAATCCGCCATCTCCTAGGTTACACAGGAGGACAAAAGTGCATGAGTTTTCATACAACACAACCATCGCCAAAAATAAATTACCCCAATACCCGCAAGGTCAAAATCAAACGCCAATTTCCCCGAAGCCAAAGAAGTCTATTATTGTGTTGACTATCTAGAAAGAAGCGGGGGGGGGGGGGTGCGGAAAATTGAAACAGAGAGAATTGACTTGAGGAGTGACTTCTACGACAGTGCTGCCCATCTCGTTGGCCTAAAGATAGGTTCCACTAGCGGGGGCTTTGGTGTGGTGTTTCGCTACCCTTGCCACTGGGGATCGTAGCTGCCGATATGTCCCAAGGTGGCAATGCAGGCGGCAGAGGTTTGGATATGGGTGGTGGGTGGCAAATGAAGAATGCGAGCTGTAGGAAGGAGGAACCTTGGTGATTGGATGACTTCAGTGAAGCTGGGTGGAAGTATCTGGATTGGGGGTCTACGGACCCCTCATCCTTGAGCTATGACCCCGCTATCTGCGAGCAACCGGCTAAACCTTTTTCTGCCCACCTCCCAAGTGCTACTACCTTAGCCCACCAGGTTGCCGATACTTAGCCCAATTGGCAATGGGTGGTTCAAATGATTGATTAATACCAGCAACACAACATACTTACATACACTATAGAAAGAATACAGATAATGCTGCTGAGGGTTTTGATTACCTTGTAGAAGCCTACTGTTCTAGGCGGAGAAATGGTAGAAATAGGTGTGAGTCTAGCACTGCAAGGCAAGTCTGCTCCAGAGAGCAAGTTAACTTACCCCGCAGACCCATCAACTCATATTTATATAGTTGACCTTGGGCTCGACAATCCCAGCCCAACTAGCATTTCTACCAGAAGAAATTGCTCTTTCTAAGAGAGAATTAACTTAAACCCTCAAGAACACTATGTAAGGCATTCATAGAGGCATGGTGGGGGTGATCGGTGCTTTGTTTGGTTTATTTCGGATGTGGAGATCCTTTTTTCTTTCGATAGTTCCACTGTGGAAAGACTCATGCACTTTTGTCCTCTGGTGCACATAACTAACCGAACTTTAAGCATACCTTATCTCATAAGTGAGACAAGAGCCCTAACATGTGACCCGTTGCTGTTGCAACAAGCTAGAATTCACCAACTTTCTCCCTGTGAAATCCCTGTAATCAACTGAGCAAATTTGATATTGCCCCTGGTCTCTCCCTGTTTTGTTCATACCAATTTAGAGCGATGCTCCTTGGGCCAGTTAACTGCATACTTGACTATATGTTCGGAAAATCTGTGGAATAGATTGGGTTTGTATCCAACCTCACTGCCTGTGCCTTTGAAAGTACCGGCTATGTTTGTGCCTACACCAGTGTGGTCTTTATTGTGATGACTCAAAACACCAAGCCCGGAAGTGTCACCAGTACCAAAGTCAAGGATGTAGGTTACCCTAGACAAAAGTGTTGCGGTTTCCCAGTGAACCGGCTGCAGTGTAATCATATTCACCAATTCAGCAATTCTTGATTGATCGCCCAAACCATCACAGAGGTCTTGACTGGTGGAAGTGTGTGATTGTCGGGAGTTCACCTGGAGGGGGGGTTGTGTCACAGTTGGTTCTTGTAAGAGACGCAATTTCCTATCAGCGGTTACTCATTGAGTGAGTGTAAGTGTGTTGGTCGTTAGCTAATGGTGATGTTGAAAGCATATGTTGAGATTCTAAGTCAATGAAAAAGGGTGTGGTTTAGTGGAGGCAGATAGTATCACTCCCTGGTACTGTAATTCATAATTGGCCTTTTAATGGCTTGAGTGGTTGACTTGCTTACAGGGGGTGCATTGAGCTGTTGTTACTGGTATAAGAGATGCTCGTATCATACCGTCTACAAGCATCCAAAGATGGGATTATGTTGTTTCTGGTGTCGGATTTTAAAATTGAGCGACAACTCACCCCCACTTCTTGGGGCCAGTTGAATTTACGATATGAAACTGTAGCTGTGCTTTTGACTTCATAGCTGGTGTATTTGCAGTGGCTTGTAGTGGGCGGAGCAGAGAGTAGCCGCCTGGTGGCAAAATCTGGGGGTGGCGTTCCGCAATGTACTCTACATTTAATCATTAGCTAGTAGAATAAAGGTGTTGGTAAGGCGCCATCACCAGTTATCACTCTGTTTATTAATTGCTTGTATTGTTGAAATTATGCCCCAATGTGTGAAGCGAAATGGTAAAAACCTTTGCGCGACTTGAACTTGCTCTGTGATTCATCTTCTTCTTAACCAAACGAAAGAGCCAAATTGCCGAACATATATAGAGAACATAAGTGACCTCATCCTTCATAACAAGTATCCGGTCCCCGGTCTTCAGCCCCAGAACGTATCATGGGTTTCAACCGACATTGGGGTGATAGAGAAACAATTTACCCTCAGAAATGAGAAATCTCCAGGGGCTCTCTTTTACATCTCCCTGGCATACTCTGTAAAGATCATAAAATATCACTTGAATTGATTTACCTTGTGAATAACATCGGGTCGGCAGACATGAGATGATGGTATGAAACTGATCGTATACTGCATTAGCAGCAGAAATAGCACATGCTGGAAAGGAAGTGCTGGGATGTATGGAAGGACATAGAAATCTGAACTGGTGAATGTTCTAGGGCATGAACCGATGATTAGGGCATGTGCAGAGATATATGGCTATCACATGTATGAGCAGAGTTTTCCCTACTTAAGGGAACTCTAGCTAGCAATCTCCATAGACAACGCAACTCAATACAACTCCAACATCTCCTCCGTCAAACACACCTGCACACAAACCGTTCCACCTCCATCGGAAATCTCTTTACCCCTAGAATCTCCTAGCAAAGTGAAAGAGTAGGCTATGGTACTTGTTCTTCCAGTGATAAAGCATTAGCCAGAAGGACGAGTATGTGGTCTCTCCCCTAGTTCAAGTCCTCTTGCTTCTCGGGTGTCTCCCACGCCTGACTGCACCAACATTTCCTCTAACATACATCCAGATCTATCTTTTAACCTCTAATTACCTGGCGAACGGCACGGCAAACCAGCTTTCATCGTCCGCTCTCGATTCCCCTTCACGAACATTCGTTCTTTGCCTACTCTCACCCTTCAAGCAGGAAGTTCAGTCAAGCGCATCCTACGAGACCCGCAGTCCACCAAGTTAAGATGGTAAGTACCCCTCCTAGGAATAGGTGGGATATAGTCAGTGTTCCCAAGCGTCCCGTCCGCCCTGTAGGCACCTACAGGACTCCAGTCCCGTCCGTCCCGGGCGTTTGTCTCAAGCTGTAGCGCAAGGGCGTCCATCCTTTGGGAAAGACTACCGTCTAAGAGGGTGACTGTAGGTCCCTACAGTCCTCTACAGATCGGTAACTCCCGAACGGTACATGCAGTCTTCACCCGTGATCCCCAGTCCTCACCGGTGATCCGCAGTCCTCACCCGTCTTCTGCAGTCCTCACCCGTCTTCTGCAGTCCTCACGAAGTACCTATAGGGCCCGTCCATTACCTGCGTCCTCACCCGTCGTCCGCAGTCCTCACCCGTCTTATGCAGTCCTCGCAAATTACCAGTAGGGACCGCCCGTCATCTGGAGTTACCCGGAAAATTGCGCCACCTGAGACACCTGTTGGGCCCAGCCATCGGTACCGGGCATGGGTTAGGACGGACTACAATTTGGCGTCCGTCCTGTCCTAGGCAAGAGACAAACGGACTGGACGCTTAGGAACACTGGATATAGTATCATGTTACAAGTATAAGGCATGAAGTATCCGAAAATGAGACATTTTTAATGGGTGGCGCACAGACAAATAACCATATATTTTGAATCTTTCATGTTCGGATACTTCTTGCCTGATACCTGTACTCTAATTTGAGGAGGGAACCAATTTGAGGGTGTCCTCATACAGGTTCAAGGTTTGAGAAATATACTAATAGAATATACTTGCAATCTTAGTCTGTTCCTCCCCGACCATCCATCAAAACACACCAGCAGCAGTTCCAAACAAGACTGAATCATCTCTTGCGATGTGGTGCATTCACCACACAGAATGTTCCCGGGAATCTCAGTCAGGAAGCCCTACGTTCTCTCGTCCAGGAAAAGCTGAAAGCATTTCTGGAAGAAACACAAGGGACCCGTTCTTATGTGTCCAAGACAACAGCAGAAAGTTTGATGCGGCAGGCAGCATATTCTAGGGGAAAGATATCTAAGAAGTACCAACATCCGGACGCTATCAACAGGCTTAGATTATTTAAGCCAGAAGGGGAAAGGCCCCTGGAGATCATTGATCCGAAAGGGGTGGTTTTTGGTTACAGATTTCGTCTCCCGATTGCACTAATTGAGGCTTTAGAAACCTCTACCTCTCTGCTCCCTCCCTTACAAGCCAGCAAACATAAGAGGGGGAGCTATGCGGTACGTCACTATGCCCATTGGGCTGACTTCAAACGGACAGTCTACGAAAACGCGGAGTATCTCAAAGAAAAACCCAACGCCGATGCCTGGTTGGCTGCCAATCACGCCTTATTCCACTACCTATCCGACTATCTCAGGATATATCTTCCTGAGATGTGGGTTTCAATGACAGGTACCATCAGAAAAGCAACAAATGGTAAACTTGCTGGCCTTGCCAGTCCATGGCATGGTGTTGCCATTGGACAGGGCATGGGCAGCGAGGGTGGCGAGGACCATCAAGACTGGAGTGACGAACCTTCTGTTTTTAATGCTGTTATCCCTTTTGGAGCCCAGGGGTGGACCGGTGCTGACATACTTTTGTGGCAGTTAGGCCTCAGAGTTGCTGTTGAAAGAGGTCACTGCTTTTTGTTCAAAGGTGCAATTATTGCACATAGAGCAACAGCAGTCACCTCCGGACAACGCAACTTTGTGGACCTTTTCTGCCACAAAAGTGTTTATGATGTCAAGAACCGGATGGCTACTGAGGGCCTTTTGCCCAAATCTACTGATGCGAGAAAGGTATACCAAACTTACTCTTTTTTAAATTCTTAAGCTAATAGTATATACAGGAAAGGAAAAACGAGGCACATAAGGAGCAGAGAAAGGGAGTGAGTAAGAAGAGAAGAAAATATAAAAACATACACAGAATCAATAAGGCCTCGGGCGTGGGCAAGGACAGCCCAGGAGAGGGAAGTAATATTGAGCAACAAAGGGCGGGTGGGGGGGAGAGCCAGCCAGCAGATGGCGGCCAGGAGCGGAGAGTAGAGGAGAATCAAGAGGGGAGCGGAGGAGGGGGAGCGGGAAAGGGCATATACAGGGCAGCCCAAAGGCAGAAAGGCAGAGCGGCTACCAAGAGAAGGCCTAAATAAAGAAAGGGGAGGGTGGCGGGCAAAAAAAAAACCTGTAAATCAAATAAAACAAATTGATTCTTTTTGCTAGAGATGTGTCGGGAGATATCAGTATTGAGTGTCTAGTGTTCTTATTAAAAAAAAACGGCTATGTTGAATAATGGTGGAATCGCGATACGGCAGCGAGTGATCGGTCGTGAAACAAAAATGCCAAGTCAAACGGTAATACGATCGCACACAGAAGCTGGGAAGAAAAACTTTTCACTAACACACACTCTCTCCAACTCACGATGCTCAACTAACTAAACTAACGGCGAAAACAGGAGTATATAGGAAAACAATAAAGCGTTCCTTCCATCCTTCGAGTTCCACTCTTTCATCAATCCCCACAACAATCTACGTCGTTCCACGCATACCACCGGTTCCATGCGAGTGCCCCTATCTTGCACGCTCGCTCCCGCTCTTCTGTGCCCCCTTCCGCGCTTCTACCCAGGTCTCCCTATCCCTCAGGTAAAGAGCAATCATACTAACAAAGGACAGAACAAAAAAAAAAAAAAAACTTTGGGCTCCGTAGCCGACTCACATACGTCGTCCTCCTCACCGATCGCTGCTGTATACCGGGAGGTTTGTCGAACGATATCAATATATGCTGAGCAGCTTCAAAGAAACTTGCGCCCGGAGAGCCTATCCTCTTTGTCTGAAGGATAACGGGGTAGCATAGGTGCTGGGCCGATGGGGTAAGCGCATGACTGGTGGGTTAAGTGCTTGCCCAGTGGTTAGTATGGTGAGCAGCACCGAAACATTTCCAACAGTTCTCAGCTTTCCTGTTGGGCCTTCTTTGAGCTAAGAGGGGCCGGCTCAGAGTGCATAGTTCGTGATTCTGAGGGCACTAGGAAGCAGTGTTCCCAAAGGGGTACTCTGTCTGTCTTCAGCCAGGACAAGAGAGGAGGACTTTTTGTCCTCTTATCACGTCCTCTAGCCAAATTGCCCGACAATTCATAGTCGGGGATGTCCGGCCCGGCGTCGCCCACTATGATGTCATGCTTGTAATGTCTCAGTTCGCCTTTTTTTTTAATTCATTGAGCGTGGAATATGAGATCACTCCGCACACTACTCAGAATACTTGTAGTTGGGCCGCTACTGCGACCAAGGCCTCCTCAATACTCTGAATTGGGCTGTAGTCAGGACTGTTAAGTATACCAAGATCTATGCTAACATTAAAATTTCAAATGCTTTCCTGTGATACAGAATCTTCAGGTGGAGTTGCCATAGAGACTAGCCACTGCAGATAATGTGGAGTTGAAATAGGCAAAATAGTTGAAGTGAAACTTTATACCAAATTCCTGTGCTAAGAGGATCTTGCAGTTTACATCTAGTACTCTCTCCAATTTTGAACAATCACCAACTTTACCTCCTGTCTATTATCCATACCCGATGGCTCATTAACTTAAGCATCCTTCATGTAATCAAATCAGAGCCATGAATAGTATATCGCCATTTAGACTCTACAGTCATGTAGTATACCAGTCGAGTCATTGATCCACCCGGTTCCTCTCCCTTTCAGCTCTCATAACAACAAACTTCACAATACATCTTTGTTCGTGTGAAACATTCCAGAGGCCGCTTTACTCCCCAACATGAACTATGTTCGGACACATGCCTCGCTTTGGTCTCCGATCGCTTCCCACTATATCCGTGTTCCCAACCTTCCTGTCCAGATTCCAGGGCCCGAGCATCCTATAGTCCGGCCCGTCCCATCCGGGTGGGTAAGGACGGCCTCAGACAGCGTCCCTCTCTTTTTTAAACACCGCCGTCCTACAGGTTGAGGGGCAGGCCTGCAGTCTTTTTTTTTGGAAATGGCAACTTCTGGGAGGGGAACGGGCGTCCTGAGTAAGGACGGATGTCAGGGCCTGGCCAATTACCCATCGGGCCCTATAGGTATTGGGCACACTATCCTATAATAGATAGTCACCACCTAAGTTGCATGGTAATTGGATATACGTGATGCATTGAGAAAATAAGTGTGTATCTCATTTTCATATGAGAGGCTGGGTGAATAAAATATCCCCACAGTAAATATACTCCCAAGATAGGAGTATATCTCATATCCCATAAGATACCTCAGCAAAAATTCGTGTGCTCTCATTTTACCTATTTTCTTATACTTTGCACTATCCAAACCATGTCCTTTAACTACAAGTATTATGTCTGAAGCATTATCATATTCCTTGCATGGGAGCCAGGGCTAACTTGGTCCTGATGATTCCATCTCCTAATTCGTGAGTGCAAGAGGGCGCAGTAAAATAAGAAGTTCGTAACTGTTGTGTATTGGCAATCACATTCTTTTGTACATTGTGTTTCGTTTCATTTTACACCTGGAATCACACCTTATCACCCGAAAGGACTGAAGGGCCTGGCGGTCCATCCAGGGCACAGGTTAGGATGAACTGCAGTCAAGCGTGAGTCCTAGGCCAGGGCAGATCATAGGGCGTCCGTCCCGTCCTAGGGAAAGGACGGACAGACTGGACACTTAGGAATACTAGCTATATCTGCGAATCTATCTACTAGTATAAAAACCTGATATACTCGTCCCTACTAAGTGATTGATAACAACTGAAAAAGGAACTAGTAACTAACAACTGAGAAAGATAGGAAAGGTACAAAGGAAAAAACACAGTTGGGCGCACAGTCATCGCCGTGATATTCAACTGATTGAAGGCCACCTTCTATGTTATAGTTATGGATTTAAGTACAGGTAAAGGAACAGCTTCCTTGGAGAATCATACCTATATCATGCAACTAGTAGGAAGCGAAATCTTGACTCTGCTGATAAACCCATGCTTTAATCAGATAAAGTCTTTTCTTAAAGCCAATAGTGATAGCCTTAAGACCTCTTGTATATCTCAAGCCGCTTGATCCGACTGCCATAGTGTGATCCAGCTTGATTCCACAGTCTTTCGGTACTACTTCACATTAGTGGCTTGCCTTGGTTCAGATATTGAAAGCTTGTTTTTTTTGTTTTTTTTGTTTTTTTTTTTGATATTGATAATCAAATACTATTAGGTTAAGGGAATTGAGGGTTACAAAACAATGAACAGAAAAAAGACAGTCACAAGTAAACCACAAACACACAGACAGGGAAAAAAGAAATTTGTATATATATCAATGACAGCATTTGTCCTGAAAAAAATTCTCTTCACCAGCAACCTCCTTCACATTTCCTTCAACTTCTCACTTCTGTCAGAGTTGGTCTATTGACTATTCATCATGATCAATTCGATAGTATTGGTATTAGGACTTGTGGGCCCTGTAGGCTTTGAGTTTGTCTGCCTTCTATCTCTCGCCATGATAGAAGGTAACTGTCTTGTGCAGTCCGCTTGCATTATTTTAATGTTCAGTATGGCTATAAAACTTTGATTGCAGTTTGAGTAATTAACCCTTCTATCTCTCGCCAGGATAGAAGGTAGCTGTCTTGTACAGTCCACTTGCATTATTTTAATGTTCAGTATGGCTATAAAACTTTGATTGCAGTTTGAGCAATTAACCCTTCTGTCTCTCGCCAGGATAGAAGGTAGCTGTCTTGTGCAGTCCACTTGCATTATTTTAATGTTCAGTATGGCTATAAAACTTTGATTGCAGTTTGAGCAATTAACCCTTCTGTCTCTCGCCAGGATAGAAGGTAGCTGTCTT
>Ga0307509_10001331_pt1 | contig 41860 bp, 58 predicted proteins | sample 10_EM_MG_FD_202245 | JGI IMG/M metagenome (GOLD analysis project Ga0307509, IMG submission 202245) | Populus trichocarpa ectomycorrhiza microbial communities from riparian zone in the Pacific Northwest, United States - 10_EM | ecosystem: Host-associated > Plants > Roots > Unclassified | place...
TGGGAGGTCGCTACTTGGACTCTTCTGAACCCGTCGACCACCTGAGCAGCCTGAGCAACAGGATCCGAGGTTAACGAAAGAAAAACGTACGAGGGACTGTACGTCTGGGTCTCTATTATGCATAGCGATGACAAGTTCGGTGAGCAACGGAACGTCACAGCTAAGGATGAAGCTCTCGAGAGTGACCCTCTGCTGGCCGGTGTTCTCGTTAAGCAGGTCCAAAGTGAAAGCTAGAGCCTCGTCGATCGTGTTCGCGTCCTGAAGTAGGAATATGCGAGCCAGTAACTCTGCCGCTAGTCCCAGAACGAGGGCGGATATACGCTCTCCAAGCGTGTTCTCGATGTAATCCAGGACGGGGCGGTTCCTTTGTATGATATATTTGGGAAGAGTCTCCGATGATGTGTGCCGTATGAACTCTGGTACGCCCAACGAAAGGAATCGACACAGCTCGACCAACAGCGTGGGTTCGGAGTTGACTCGGAACATTGTGAAATCAACAATTTGGCCCATGTATGGGGATAAGAAGTCATAGTGAGATTTCTTGTAAAATTTCGCGAGGTGCATTAACTACAAAGACGTTGGACGTCACCAAGGTTTCAGCAACGAATTGCGGCCTCACTCACCTGTAGGTATGCGGTTCCGCGGATGGCATGGTTCGGCCTTCCAATGTGAGAAAATATCGAACAGATGGCCCTCCCCAAGACTTGACCCACAGCAACTCTTCGCCGGGTGAACAATGATCAGGGGTTGAATGAATTCCTGACGTACCTCGCGATGTATCCGAGAACCAACAGAGTAGTCTCCTTGTGTGTGTCTAGCCGCTTGAATCCTCGCAAGACCGAATCCAGCAACGACGAAGCTTTGTCGTTCTCGTTGGTCTGATACAACCTAACCAGCTCAGCAGCGACGTGGCTGAACGGATGGCGTGAATATTCGTAGCACTGCAATTGCATCGGAAACGTACCCTGCTGCCAAACGGATATGACGACGATCACCCATCACCCCCTTGGCACAAATGCTGTGGGCAACACTCAGAGCGGATGAAGAGAGTCCTGACTGATGGTGTCTGAGACATTGCCGCAGACTTTCCATCACTGCCTGGTGCACCGCAGGCGTAACCTCTTTGCTTTGCGGTCCCTCCAACAACAAATCAAGGACCTGTGAACATGTGGTCAAGATTGTGTATCCGTGTTTCGGGGTGAACTCGGGGGTACACTCGGCCTCCAGGTGGACGAGATAGCATGCGAGGTTGGCGATTTCCTTCGCCAATGCCACACGCCCCTGCTCCAGGGGCTGATACAAGAGTTTGCTATACTGGGTGTGAGCGGCCTGGGACTGGTGGCATGCAGAAAGTACGAACCTCTCAAAACGTGTGCGAATGTCGGAAAGTGCACGGCTTATATAAGAATTTCGTGACATGGAAGTATCATCCTCCATCCAACCAACGGAGTCTGGAGCGATAATCCTTTCAACCAACACCCTCACGCGTGACATCCACTGGACTCTTCCGTGAGCGGGTTTGACATCCGGTCCGTCTATTGCAGTGTCTCGGATAGCTTCCAGCACCCTCCCTATCCTTTCGGTGTTGGTGCGGGGACTGCTCCTCAGATGGTTCAACCGGACTTCAAGCGCTTGCAAAGTTTCTCCGTCGTACGTCCGTGTACACTCGCTAATGTACGACACGGCAGCATCCTTAGTTGGCGTAAGATTGGGGGTGCAGACTGTGAACACGGGTACTCAACGTACTTGAAAAGTATTTGACAACTCTCCCGAGAGGATTGAATCGATAAGGGGGACCAGGTCCGTTGCGGTACACACCGGGCCCATCACATATTCCCGGAAAGCAGCATCGAAATGGTCCCAACCCCCCAGTGAGTTGTGCTCGAGACGATACAGGATCGCACGGGACTGGATAGCACGCGAAGCGCTTTCAACACCGCTCCCGTCACGGCAGAATGGTTGGATAGCCTGTAGAATGCGGGATACCGCCTTGATACGCTCTGTTGGGGGTGATCGGGACGACGATGACAGAAAATGATCACAGAGGTCTCTCGATGTGGAAACCGCACATCGAGTGTGATGAACGAGTAGTTCTTGGCACATCATTGGGGGTGAAAGTGTTCTCAGAACGATTGCGCTCAAGAAACTAAGGAATAGAGGAAGTTGAGACGGTTTACGGAGAACAATCGAGTCGGGAATTGTGTCCTCCTCCTGTTGACATATTAGGAGGCGAACCGGGGGAGAATAATGAGCACCTCACTGCGTCAAAAACCGTATTGTCCGGGCCTTTTTTTTGAACCCCGAACAGATGGATCTTCCAAGGTAGGTTGGGCTTGATGATCGAGTTGAGATAGTCTGGCCTCTGGGTGAGACCCAGAGCAGAATGCAAGAGACGGAAAGCGTACCATCACAAATTCCAAGGCACTTGGATATAATACTTCCGAGAGTGACCCACGTCGTTTCCTTGTCATCTCCTAGCTTGGCACCATTTCCTAAGGATTGAAGGAGTTGAAACATCGCGTCCAGAACGATCCCCCTCAGCGTTTGTGGGCTGACAACGACCTCGCTTGGAGGTACATCCACCAAGCACCACTGGTCTAGTATGTAGTGCAGACCGACTAACGTCGTGAATAGAAGTTTCGCGTCCGAATCGTGACCGATAAATAGCGACGGCTTGGATGAGACGGCCCGCGACACCACCTCAAGGATGAGTTCTATGAGCTTGATCTTCTCGTGTAACAGATCCCATTGCCATCCTTGCGGACTTGGAAGTTTCGAAAGATAGTAACGACAAAAGTTTACGATGAGCGGAACCCAGTCTTCGTCGGAATCCAACCCGAGGCTGGAATTGCTGAGATCACCGTGTAAAAGCTCAAGTAGATCCGCAGAGTCCTTGTTCTGCAGCGTCGGTACCGGTCGCGGTAGAGAGGAGGATGGAATGGACAGGCTAGAATCCATGCCCAATACTAACCACCGACGTGAGTGGGAACACGGTATGTCACGCAGATCACGATTCTCTGTCACAACCTAATTACGACGGGGAACACGGCAAGGGAATACAGTACGGTGTACAGGGTGGCTACCTCCTACCAGCTCGGCGCTTTTCCTTCGCCTTCCCCCGGAGCATTGCCTTCTCTTCCGCCCTCTCTGGCTCGATAGATGCGTGAGCCTTTCTGAGCCTTTCGTTGTATACCCTGTCCCTCTCTTGCTGCTCCTTTTGCTTGACGGCAGCCAGAAACCTCGCATCCTTCCGTAACTCTCTGATCGCACCTTTCTTCTCTTGTTTGATTTGCCTACGCAGTTTCGAAGCCTCGTTTCTCTCGTTATCAGGGTCACGGTTCCGGAGGTAGTTTGAAGAGTGCTCCTCAAACTTGGGCACGTATGACGGGATCGGAATGGGTTTGTGCATCTGGAGACGAAGGGGGGCCCTCTGTTGTTTGGAGAACTTGAGTAGCCTGGATAGAACCGAGCTTGTCCCAGTAACCCGATCCTAGATCGCGGTAAGCCAACAGTTTAGAACACGGAGTATTGCCCCACCCGAAGCCCCCCTGGGAGACGATCCGCATCCAATTGAGTGAGGATTTGTTGCACGGGCGAGTAAAGCTCTAGAAAACCATCGAGGCTCTTGTATTGATCCGCGAACCGTTCCAATAGAACCAGGCACGTTCCAAGCAAGTCTACCTTCACTTGATCGCCTCCAGCCCCGAGGAGGATGGTAGGGAGATCAACGGCTCCCAAGGACAACCCCCGTGCTTTCTTGACGTCCAATCTCAGTTCTGGATGTGTACCTAAGTCCGGTGATGGAAACGGGCCCGGGAGGGACCCGACATTCTTAGTCTTGTGCGGAGAAAGTTGGAGAAGAGCATTCGCTAAGAATGTCACGACCTCGGGGACAAACCTCTTGGAGTAATCCTCAAACTGCAGCCACAGTGTGCAAATAAAGAGACCGCTGCAAATGTCGCTGAGATCCCTGACACGACAGAGGCCGAGGTACGACGCCATTAAGAGACGAGCTGGGCTGATAACGGGGTGGTTCAAGTCACTAGCGGACCAAATTAACCCCGTTACCCTCAGCATGACCAGTTCCGGTAGGCCAGGCCAGGTCTTAGCATCCGGATTTGTTGCGCCTCTCGACAGTCCGAGCCGTAGGTTCTTCTGCATTAGAACCAGCTTCTCGATGAAATGCTGGGCAGATGTGGTGGGGTACGCTTTTGACAAGGCGAAAAGGTGGGGCATTAATGCAGGGAGCAGAGTGGTCCGAGGGGAAGGCTGGGCCATGATATGCAAGATGTGGTCGAGAAGCACCCCAGTCAACCCCTACGAGGATTCACTGTATCAGCCAGACGTGAGGGGACGCGGAGGAATCGGGTGCGCTACCTGAAGCTTCGATTTGTTGCCTTCGGCAAGGCTGGGATGGTGAAGCGTGCGTATCCGGTGAACGACCGTCGGGACGTCCCCGTCCTTCACTTCTTCAAGGATGTCCAAGAATTCATCGTGTGACTTGGGGCACGAAAACGTATACGGGAGTTCCTTCTCTGCACCCGACCCGTCCGTCTTTCCCTTTCGCTTCGGCACGAGCTCAACATCATCTCCTTCTCCGGCTGAGCTCATACCCTCAGACTCGGACCAGGCGTCACCTTGGCCCTCCCCACCATCCTCATCGTACTCTTCGTCGCCCTCGTCCCCCACCCCCCAAACCCCATCCTCATCATCTTCTTCCGCATCGCCGTCTTCTCCGTCCCCATCGGACCCGTTGGGTCCTTCCTCCTGTAACCCCGGGCCAAAACCGTCTCCACCGTAGAAATCGTCCTCGAGATCATCTCCACCGATTTGTTTGAGACGCTTCCGTGGTCCACCCTCACCTTCACTGTCAGGGTCTTCTCCCCGCATCCTCCTCTGTCTCTTCCTCTCTGCCCTCTCCAGAGCCTCCTTCTCCTCCAGTGCGAGTTCTTCCTCCGTCTTCGTCCTGTCTTTGGGCTTGGCCCTCTGCTCGAAAGCGAGCTCTCTGACAGCTTTGTCATATTCCTGGTCCTCTGGGTTGGGTGCTTCCACAGCAGCGCTGAGTTTTATCTCGTCGGTGGACCTCTCTGGATTGGTGGTGTAAAGTAATGAACGCAAAGACTCTAAGTCCTGATCGAGTTGGTGCCGGAGGTCCTCGTCCTTTTCTTGCTGCATCTGACGAAGATACTAGAGAAAGGGGCGTCAGCAAGACAGAGGACCCTGTTCAGAAGGTCCCGACCTTATGTTCCTTGCTCTTCGTGATGACTTCAGCCATGACTTCAGCCTTCGTTTTCTTCCGATCTGGCTGGAAACGACCACGAGTCAAGGAGCGAGACATGCGTAGGAACACCCACTCCACTCACCCCCCCTTCATCATCATTCTCATCGCTTTCGAAACCGCCGAAGTGAGCCTTCTGTACGGTTCTAGAGTCGATCTGACCAGCGTCCTCATTGTCATCATCGTCGAGTCCGAGCCCGACGTTATCAAAGTCATCCAACTTCGATAGACTTTGTCCGTAGTGCGTGAGTTCGTCCTCTTCCTCCAGGTTGAACAAGGTGCCCTTGGACTCTCGCCGCCGTTCCTTGGTGAAACGTTCAAGCATACGTTCTTCAAGAGGCATCGTGGGGTCATTTTCACCAAAACGGCGATCCAGGATCCCGCCGGAGCGATCCTTGTCTTGATACTCTTTGAGTAGAGTTTTTGAACGCTATTGGACACACAAACCCAGTGAACATATAGTGCAGAGTATTGGGTTCCCCACGAACCTGTTGAATCCCTGCTTGTTTGCTCTGGGCGGGCCGACCGACGGCACCCTTAACCTTCCTCCCACCAACGTCGTGTTTTGTCTTCGTGACCTGAACATCAAACGGATTCATCTTTTGCTGAATCTCGCGGAGCTTCGCGGCCCTCCCCCCCTTATCGGCCTCTTCATTCTTTGAGCGTTTCCGCTTGTTTCCCGGCTGAGGATTCGTTACCCCCACTTGGGATAGCGCCGACTTGAGTTGGGATAACTGGGATCCCTTAGCCATGGAACGCGAAGGCGGAAAGAAAATTCAGTAACCCTAACCCAAAAAATCTCGATCATATTACATAAACTTCCGTCACCTGGAAGCCGCTCCAGATGTTTGTTGGCCTCAACACGACAACGCGCCCCGTCCACCATCTCCCAGCTATGACTTCTGTGCCATTCACCTTGCCCTCACTTTTACCGTTTGGGACTGTTCCTCGGGTCTCACGCTACCAGTAACAGCTATTGTTTGGATCGAATCTCATGGACGTGAGGCGAGAGAAGTGGGTGGGAGACTGTCCGGCTTCGCACTCTTCACACCGCGAGGGACAGGTGTTGAAACGTTTACTCCCGGCGGTTTGAGAACTTCAGATTCTGGAATAGGCGGGAGTAATCGGTTGTCCACAGCCAGCACAGCACGGCGGAAATTGTGAAGCACAAATATCGTACAATCTCGTAAGGAAACATATAGCGTCTGGGTGGACCCGGAACAAGGTTCGAGGGGGGAGAGGGCACGACCTCTGGCGAACCCGGACCTCCCCAGTCGCGTCGGTTGGAGACTCAAGTGCTCACCTGCGATCGCTGTGCGGTGTTCTGGTTGTATTTTGCCTCTGGACCATCTTGTACCCCTCCCCCGGTACAAGTCCACCGGACGGTTAGGAGCCACGTGTAGGGTGTGCCTGCAACGTTTATGGAGTCGAAAAACATTGTATTCCATGGTGTCGAAAAACGTTGTATTTTACCGACGTCCACAACCGTCGTGGGCAACGGACTGACCACCATCACACTGTACACAAAACCACGAGAATCGATCATCCCCATGGTCAACAAGCCTTCTGTGATCCATTTCTGGGGCACGATTATCGCTACCTCCGCGTGAGCCGAGACAGTGAGGGCTCCAGTTGGGGCCGCTGTAACCATGAATGCGGGATTCGAGACGATGGGGTCCAGGCCGTGATTGGAGATCTGGGCTCCCCCAGTCTTGGGTATTGACATACGTATTGGTCTGCATAAGTTCATCGGTTTGGCGTGGACCTGGGGAGACAGGGGGCGGGCCCGCTCGCCACTTTCAGGTTACCATGGATAACCCAAAGGAAGGTACTGAAGACCTCTGGCTACCGGTGGTAGCTCGAGACGTTGGTCAGGCACGCTGATCTGTGAGCGAAGGTGATTGCTTACCAGTTCAGGACTTAAGCCGTTGGGGTTAGGCTCGAGATACTGAGTGACATTCTCGTTACGGTCTCAACCATCGACAAAAGCGAATTGGAACGTCAACATACCAGCGCGTCATGAAACGGGAGGATGTTCAAGTGTACCGGCCTCCTCCAGATCAGCACCGACCTCCGAAGTATCCTCATTGGCTCCTGGAGATCCTAAGGGTGGTAAGTACAGAAGGCTTTGAGTTCCACATGCCGATCATTCCAAGTCCCTCACCAAATGTTAGTGGTTCCTCCTTACGCAACGGTGGTTTCCCGCGTTTCCTGAGTCCTTGAAGCGATCCGGCGGAGTTGAGGTGTTGTTAGAGATGCCCCTTAGCGTGACCATGGATTGGGGTTTTTCACGAGGACCGTCGAGGTCTGCTCATGGTGGACCGGCATCAGGGCTACGGGAGATTCGGAGCGGGGAGCTGCGACAACAAGCGTTTGCTTGATCAACAATCTCCAAAAATCTCGTCAGATCTCCCGCTCCCAACCCTCCGATGACCCGCATGGCGCCACTTTCTACCACAAATTGGCTCTTGACCGGATTGCCTTGCAGAGTGGAGGGCTGCCCGACCCATGTACTGACTGTTTCCCCGGCGTCGAGTGACGGCCAGTCGATTCGCCTGAGCCAGTCATAAGGGTAAGGTAACTTTGGACGACGGAGTGATGAGGGTAGATGGGGTATGCCAACCGTAATGGTCGCCCTCCTATCGTTGGTATCCATACCAGCGGGGGGCTCGAGATTGGGCTTGTTGACGAGATTGGCGTACAGAAGGCTTTCCTTGACTTGACCCACAAATATGATAAGCGCCCGATGTCCGTATTACCGGACAATTGTCCAGTCGAGATATCGGAAAGGTCCCAAGCAGATATATTGCGCAATTACAGCGGGGGCCACTTTGGCCGACCATTTTCCAGAGGGAGCACTGTCTGTAACGGTACATTCCGTTGCAAAACGATAGACCGATTTTGAAAGAAAAAAAACGCGGTAGCTTTGCTTTGTTTGTGTGTGAGATGTAAACAAAGATTTGGACCGTCAAACGTAAGATCCTCACATCCTCTCGTACACCTCCGGAGCTGGAGCCGGAGGTGTGGGCTAGGGGACTGTATGGACTTCCAACGCGTGGGATATCGTTTGGGGCAGACACGGGGATGGCGAGGAATTGCCGTGGTGGGGAGATCGTTGACGGCAAGTGGCCATGGCAGGGTTTCGGCCGACGCCAAGTCGGTATTTTTCTAGTGTGGGACAGGGAGGATAAAGGTTGCAACGCCAGGCGGTTGATCGAGACGGTCCGAAATTACAACAGGTTCTATTCCTTCCGTCACGGTTTTCGTCTGGTCGTGAACCAAAGATCACCGTTCTCGATGTCTCGAAACTACTTCGCATCTAATGCCACAACCGCGAGTCAGCAAGCCCGGTTCGAGGTGAAATCGTCAACGGTGAAGACCAACCCAGTGCAACAAAATATTGGCAATAAACTCGGTTGATTGTACATCCACTTTCTCCTTGCAGAGGGGGGGCCTACGCTGAAGTATTTCGAATTGCTGAGACACCCAGTACTCGCCGTTGGGGTTGGTGGTGAGTGCGAAAAACTTCCATGCCATGCCCGTTGTCAGGGCCCCACGGATGGCTTTCCGTCTGAAATAGGGGAAGTACTCGGTGATGCTAATCAGGCCAACAGGGAATTGACTCACCCAATGGCCTTGGCACACGCATACATCTCCATGATCACTTGAGGGTGGTGTCGAACAGGCATCTCAGGGCCCGACTTTGCCTCGAAAACTGCGACCCCACTTATCAAGTGTGATTCTAGCTCCTCAATGTTTGAGGAGAGTGCAGAGTCGGCCATCAGAGAATTAGCCGCTGGCCCGGGGTGGGAGCGTCAGCAACAAACTTGCCATCCATAGACTCGTCCGTTATTGCACCGAGATAATCAACATAACCGTGAACCGTTGTCAAAGGCGTGACAGGTATTGGGGGAATTTCCTTCTCCAGAGTTACGGCTACCCTTTCACCCGGTAGCCTCATTGCGTTTGCGCGAAAGAAGAAAGCATCAATCCACATACGGGCGGCCCTCTCAGACTGACGCGTTCAAGGTGAGATCAGCATCTCGATCTCATGATCGAGCAACAACTGGCACTCACACCACCCAACGGAAAGTTTCGGAGTCCTTCTAAGTGCTCGCAGAGGTTGGCTGAAGACCAAAGCTCGTTCTTCCCCAACACCTTCATCGCTTCCAACGCCAACCTTACGTCGATGTAACCAGCTTGAATGATCCCTGCTCCAGTTATATCGACTCTCTTTGTTGCAGAGAACGAGAGAGCCTGAACAGGAAGGTAAGTGGGGTGGCTACTAGTGTGACCGTCAACTGAAAAGTCATACTTGAGGTCTTTCTAGTTTCTCAAACACGGCCTTAATCCCATTCCCATACACATCATTGCCTTCGTCGAGGAAGTGGCTGCGGATCGGTTGAAGTAGTTGGATCACTTCCTCACATTCCTGCTCGCTAAGTCCAGAGAATTGGCGTTTGTTCGACATGAGAGCACCGGGAGTGAGGAGGTTCTGTTCAAGGAGGAACACCCTTCACCCCCTGTTCCTTGCGTACGCAGTGTTGAAGCCAGGAGGGGTAAACTGGAGGTAGTTATTTCCCTCGATTCTCCCCCGCAATTTTAATTCGGACACACACGAACACGGAATAACAAGAACGACTAGTCTGAGACGTCACCGAGTGCTGAGCATGGCGGAGGTTTTTGCGTCGTAGAAGAGCTCATCCAGTTCTAACACATCCTCGAGCTCGATTTGGGCATGGCAGGCGAGAGTCGCAAGGATAGAGGCCGGGGTGAGTAGCTGTAGGACATAACGTAGCGACCGAGCGTCTCCTTCCTGAACAAGACGCTCGATGACACCAGTACCGAGCCTGAGACCTTCAATATTTGCCAGAAGTTGCAACACCTTCGCAATCTGATTTGAATCGTATATGTCCGTCTTGACGATCAGACAACTACGATGGATAGTGATCGTCAGAACGGGTGGATGGGACGACTCGGGAAGGAGCGTACCGGTCCAAGAGGTCTATGGGGACTCCATGTGGTGCAACGATATCGGTCGTTCCGCGGACAGGTGTTTTGCCTCTGTTGGTGGCCAACACGACGGTGGGTGCCAATGGGGACTCGAGGAGGGAGTGAAACACTCCATATCGAGCATACGAACCTCTTCGATGAAGACGACGCCTGGAATGACCTCCGCAACACCCTGGTCAACGTAGCCCTTGACCACCCCATTGACTCCTCTGCGAAGTTTATCGGTAATCTCTGTCCTGCCGCTCTTGACGAGACTGCCTATTACGCTCATAATGTCCTGGCGTTTGCGGCATCAAGATCACCGAGGGTAACATCCTGAACGAGTTCCTTGCGGCACCAGTGTTCGCCTCGATGTAAATGACGACAGTTTTTTCCGGATTGCCTCGTAGATGCAAGGGTCTAGCCGAAGCTGCTTTGTTCCTTTTGCAGTCTTGAGACCGACGACAACGTGAGAGACGGTGTTTCCGTAGCCATGAGAGGGTTTTCGGACTCGGTTGGGGTTAGTTCTGTGACCCCTCCCTCGTAGACCTCTTTTGTTTCTTTATTCGAAGGCCCTGAGGAAAGTGTTATTGACGAGGGAACGGATGACGGGTGGGGAACACGCACCAATCGCTCGTCGGAACGACTCCGCAAGGACCTCAGTCTTTTTCACCTCTGTGCTATAGACCTCAGAACCAGCCGTAGGGCAGAAGGGGACTTTTGAGCCGAGCCCTTGCGAGATGGCGAGGGCCAAGGCGGTTTTTCCGGTTCCGGGGGCACCGACGAGGAGATGGGCACGCCCAGAAAATTTATGCGACTTGATAAGGTCCACAATGACACCGCAGGCCTAGGAGAGGATCCTGGCGATTGGTTTTCATCCAGGACGGGATGGGCGGGGGATTAAACGTACCTCTCCGGCGTTGGCCTTGCCGATAAAGCCAGCAGCATCGGAGGTGGCGTAACCATCCTGGGTGAGACCGAGACCTTTTAGGCTTAAAGAACTACCCATTCCATTTTTTCAGAAATCGTACTAACTGTAGACAGGCGATACACATACCTTTCACCCCCACGCCGTCCGAGAACCTGATTCCGTCGTGCTGAGCTTGTACAATACGCGTTTGTGGTAGCCAACGCCGTGGGTTCCGGGCGCCAAAAATGGGTGCGTGTAGGACACCCCCAAAAGACGGGACGTAGCGGTCCCGGTATTCTCTCTTTCCCCCCAATGTACAGAGAGCAAATAGGTTGTATCTTCAAAACCCATTTCCGCTTTATCCGACGCCGGGATAGTTACGCGTTCACGCTGCACGTCCCGGCCTTGTGGTGCCAGCGAGGCGCGGCTGGCGTATTCGACGAAGATCCCGGATATCGTTGAGAGCGGCGGCGGGCTCTGCGCGGCTGGCGTATTCGACGAAGATCCCGGATATCGTTGAGAGCGGTGGCGGGCTCTGCGCGGCTAGTATTCAATTTTTTGGGGGCCGTCTATGCATGGGACGTTGTGTGGGGCGAGAGGGAAAGCGGAGGGGAGGAATAGTTCGACGCTTTGATGGTGGTCGGCGGGAAGGACGGGGTCGACGGTGTCGATCGGGGGTTCCGATTTTGTCATGTTGGGCGACACGGAGGCTGGCGATGCTCGTAATGACAGAGCGGGATTATTCTAGATACCAGTCCGCAGAATTTTCGTCGCCGGCACCACGATCGTGCACCTTGGGCTCGCGACTGAGCGACAGATGTCAGTCAGTACAAATCGCTCGACAGCTTCGACGTTCAACCCCTTCGAGGAACTCGGAAGGTAACATTCCGTGAGGGGAAGCTATGCCGGCCCTCCGCTCCTCCCTCGCGAGCTGAATCTTCGCCTTGTCCAGTGCATTATCCATTGGTGTTGCTTAGTTTGGGAATGTATTCATACGCGCGTGTGTATCTGTGCAGACCTACCTAGGCATGGTTCCACAAGTTGGTTCGCCTGGGACAGACCCTCTTTGTATTCGCACACCACCCCCCACGGAGGACATACTGAGGCCGAGCCTGCGTAAACGGATCCGCCTCCTTACGCCGGATGCGAGCCCCTTCGACGGCTCGTTCAAGAACTTTCTTCGGCTGTGTGCCTGACCCCGTACATAGTTTAGGTCACGAAGCCGGTCCGTTCTCCCTGGGCGAAATTGCGAGTGATGGGGAATGGGACCAAACAGTCTCGATCTCCGTGGTTCATCCCAACGTGGTCCATGTAGGCGAGAAGAAAGAAGCCTCCTTGAAACGGTGCCCCATGGTCAATTATATGGAACTTGGGAACTGCAACACGGTAGTTGGAAGCCTCTGGGTCGAAGGACAGCGGGGGGGCTGAGAGGTGATCAGACAGGTGTTTCCCATCTTGACAAATGGTGTCATAGGGCGTGGTTCCAGCTTCGACGTCATCCTCGACAGCAGACTTGAAAAGGTAGTCGGTGATGTCGAATCTGAATGCGGCGGTTAGTTAACGAAGAGGCGATGATCGGTGTAGATTACCGTTCGCCTTCCTGAAGGTCAACCCCTCCTTTTGGACGGGCTAAAGCGTGGTGAAACGAGACGGCGGCGAGGCCAGTGACGACGTATCCATGAGGGAGCCTATTATATGCTTGGTTTATAGCGTTGAGGTCCCAGCCTGTACGATAACCATCATGGATTAATCGCACCTTACCGGATCACTGCGAAGACTTGCAACTGCAGACAGGTGTGCTTGGTATAAATCCTCGCTCACCAGCTAGGCTAATCCAATATCGAAATCAGGGTCTTCAAATGCGCGGCCTTTGAGTTTCAATTTGAAGTAGGTATCGACACCGAAGAACAAAGTGTTTTCCTAGCTTACAGCAACAAGGACAGGTGAGTACAACAACACAAAGCAGCCACTCGTACGAGTCGAACGGCGAAAATACAACAGTATTCACCCCTGGTCGAGGACACACGGGCAGGGAAATTCCCATACCTCCATCGGGCAACCAATTGACGGTGGCGGAGATGCGCAGAGCACCACCTCACTTAAGAAGTTGAAGACGAGCCCAGAAACAGGGAATATGCGTCGTCTCACGGTAACGGTGCTGGGGAATCGGTCAGCATGTTGTATCTGCGCTTGGACGGAAGCAGCTCACCCGTTGCAGGACGGTCGATCATCGATCATCGCCAGAAACCGGCCTGTCTCAAGGAGCTGGGCGCCTTTCACCGCAACCGTAGCAATGGACAACGAGAACGGTGGACTCCAGATAGATTGAAGACCACGGGATCGTGGAGTCGAAAGTGAGGTCGTCGGGGAAGGAGGACGATGAATCACGAGGAAACAGCGTTCGAGTGCAATTCCGCTCAGGAGCAGCTGTAAACAATTCCGATCGCGCCACCGATCCCCCCCTGTGACCGCAGAGAAACTCGACCCCTACTCCCATCATGCCAGAAAAACGTGGAATATCTCGTCTTAGCGAGTCGGAATTGCGGGGTCCGTGGCGTGGTGCCGTTGCCCACGAGGGCGCCAAGAATGGGAAGCCAACTCGCGCCGACATGCTGTTTGTGCTACAGCGGGTGATTGACATATTGACGGAGGTATGGCTCCCGGTTGATAGTAGCTGCCCTCCTTACCGTTCCTTTCAGAGAGCCTCGTCCTCTGGTATAACCACCGTTGATCTACGAACATTGAACATTACCAAGATTGGGTACCTTCAACTGAGGCGGGGAGGCGCGTCTGGTGGGTGGGAGGAGAAGCTTGAAGCTGTCAGCAGGAGCGATACTCAGGCTTCGGCTAACCTGTATGACCGTCTGAGCCACCTGCAGACACTCACCCCCGAGCATGTAGGTCACTGTTGTTCGATCGCGAGAAACTGATCTCATGTGGGGTATATTAGGTTGAGGGGGCAGCCCGTGCCTGGACGGAGGCTTTCTTTTTCCGTGTGTACGGAATGGTACTGCCAAGTCAAACGACGGCGTTCAGTATGGAACAACCCATCATACCTCCTACTATCGAGCCTTCAATTCCCGTAACACTTCGTGGCATTATCGACCACGCTGCACCAATTGCGCACGGATCTGCAGAAGGCAAGTGTGTCATCTGATGGTTCTTCACCTGGCTAACTATCCCATAGACACACACTCGTTCTTCTCTGGTTTGACCATTGAACAAATACGTTCAACCATAAAATCTGGCCTCGTGGTGGCGGAAACCGAGTTGCCTTTTGAGGCGCTCATGGACGACGTCCCCCAATTGGTTCTTCAGATGCATGGTTACGCCAAGGCCCTCGGGTGAGTTTTTTCCCTGTATATTCGGGTCGTGCCCCTAATTGACTACCTTGCGTAGGAGGAATGTCATCCGTGGAGCTCTCACAACAGGAGACAACTGGGTTTTTCTCATTCTCATCATGGACCCTGACGGTGACGGAGCAAAGTATTGGCAATCTGAAAAACTTGGCATCATTTACAAAAAACCTTTCAAAGACCCGGTAGTCGCACCTCAGATACCTGATCTCATTACCGGTCTTCTGGCACATTGGGTAGGCCATTCCTCCGCCATCGGCTTTACCTCGGCACTGGCCTTGCTGACTTACGTTCATGGCACTAGCTAAATCACAGCTTTGAAGACATCAGTAGTGACGATTATTGGTTCGAGCCCATGCCGATTCGAAGATACTGACGACGCCTGGGCCTTCCCGTCTTTACGCAAGGGCTACACAATATCGAACCCGCTGTCACATATATTCTCGATGTATCTGGTGTAAATGAGGTCTCCCGAATGCAGGACCTGTATCATCTCCACCGTCCCAACCTTGACTGAAGTGACCCGCTCCCACTTTGAGGGGATCCCAAGAATTCACTCTTAGGGTATTCGTTAGGACATCAGGCCGCAAACCTTGAGGGTCCGACGTTCATAAAGACTGGTAAAGGGTCAGTCGGCGACCCTTGACCCGACAACCGGCCGTGCGGTTGCCCCCTGTTCTTCACATCCCCCATCGAATCCTCTCCGCCGGAGAAGTGGGTTAATTATACCGGGACGGTCTTCGCCGTACGATGTTCTATTCAGTGTGTGACCGCGGGACTCCTTCGATTGGCAGACAGTCCACAAACCTCTATTTTAAACACGACGGTTTATACGTTGCATACCGTAATTTGTCCTGAAACTCCCGCTTGCAATACATTCGCGAACGCCAACCGACCACTGAGACTTTACTATAGACAGGGTCGAGCGAACGCTCATCAGGGTCCGGGCGTAAGTGCTATCCAACGGACACCCGGCCAACTTAGCATCACCAGTTTCTAACCATGGGTGTAGGACCCCAGGCAGTCTTCACGAAATGTAGCCAGTCCAGCGTTCGGCCACGGAAATCGTATTCCCCGACTGGAGAAATGACTGACATGTCGCTGGAGTGATACAACGGACGCATGGAAGTCGTCCACTCGGGGGATCGCTCAACGTCTCAGTGTCATCGCATAAGTTGGTAAGAAGTAAGAGAACAGACAGACACTCGCGAGTTCAGGGTCGAGACATTGGCTCGTCCGTTTCGCGCCCCCCATTTCGGTGGTCGTATGAATAGGTGTCTGGATATCACGTACTTCGTTCGGTACCCACATGAGCCCTGTGCAGGTCGACAAGTGGAGATATGTTCACCCGTCATGGGGGGGACAGGGGCGCGGTAGGGGAAGGCCGCGCCAGGGCGGAACAATGCCAAATGCCTCTGCGAGCGGGTCGTGTAAGGTTGGTATGGATGGATTTACCAACGTCAGGGAGAACAGGTTTCCCACCAGTATCACGGGAAAGAACGTACGGAAAATCCTGAGTGAATTCAGACATCCCGCTTCCAATATGTACCCCTGTGCCTATACATTCAATCGCACGATACGGTCTCTTGAATATATGAAGCATAGTGGAACCCATCAAACGCACCGGTGTTACCCCAAAAACCATGGAACTTTTTACCTCCTCCGTGGGGATCTGGATTCATTTGAACTTCTCCGGCGCGAGCGAGAAGAAGATGGTATAGGTGACCGACTGCGCCTTGGCTGGCGGCGGTCTCTCTGGGGCGGTGAAGCACTTCTACTTCTACTCCTCCGTGAGGCCCCTCTTTGGTCGTCTTCTCTTGGAACTCCCAGGGATTTGAGCAACTCCTCCACATCGTGCATGGCGTCCGACTTTCCCTGCAACGGCAGCTTCTTCTTCGCCTTCTTTTCTCTCTTGCGTTCTTTCCGTGCTCGCTTCTCCTCAGCCGTTTCACCCTCGTGTTTCCTGGACTTCTTCCTCTTCTTGCCGGCCCTCTCCTCCCGACGTTGCGCAATGATGAAGTCACGCATGGGGTCCTCTGGGTCAATATCTGCGGCAATATCAGATTCCTCAGACTCCGGCAGAGCGTTATCTACAAATTAAATTCAGGAAATTCAGTAAATCACCAAACAATAACAGGCGGTAATTGTGATGAAAGCAACGCACCGATGATCATTTCTGGCCTGGCATTGAGACTTTGTTCCTCAGGGTCCACCCACTCCCCGTCTTGGTTCTTTATACGTTTCTCCTTGTAATTCTTCACGTGGTCCACACGAATCGTACGCTCCAGGACGCTGGCTCCGTTTAGATTGTCCACGGCTAGGACGGTCGACCTTTGGTCTTCGTACATCAGAAAGGCGAAACCCTTTGGCTTGCCAGTCTCTTTATCACGGGGCATGTTGATGTTCATGACTTCACCATACTGGGAGAAGATCGTGATGACGTCTCCCTCCGTTAGGTCTCGAGGAAGACCTCCTGCGAAGATGTATGCGGAGTCTGAACAGCCCGTTAGTGAGGGTTCGGGGGCGCGCCAGGCAACAGTCGCGTACCCTTATAATCATCATGCCATGAGCCACTTATTCCCAAGTCAAGTTCGCGTTGATTAATCCGTTTTATCTCCTGTACGACACTGAAACCAGCCGGTGAGATATTCGCCACCGCAAGGGAGAGAACTGGACGCACTTCATGGACGGAGCGGGAACAGGTTACTCACTCCGGATCACGTGCGTTCCTGGAATCTCATCTCAAAAATTTCGCCCAAGTGCGACAACTCCAACCATGGTTTCGTTCTCACTTCCCCCAATTACCGACAACCCAGATGGGTCTTGGGGCCCTTCTTCATCCAACATGCCCTCCGAATATAAATTCAGGGAGATCCCTTATGCTCCCTACTCAAAGTCAGATAGATTGGGCAGGTTTGCTGATTGGTACGAAGGCGCCGGAGACGGTCGAAACCCCGCCCCGGGCCTATCTACAACCCAGGGAGCAAGATCTGCTCCTACTCGCGGCAGGAAGGAAGGCACTCAAGCCTTTGGAAGCGGGACTGCGAGCGCTTTCGCTTACTTCCATGTCGAAGACGAATCCAGTTTCTCTCTGGTTGATAGCAAGGCCACGACTATCCGTAGGGGTGGGGGGATTACCAGAGGCGGCACGCGGGGTCGTGGCAATACGCCATACAACCGTGGCGGTCAGAGATCCGGCGGCCCCAATCGAGGAGGCTTCCAACAGAGGGGTGGGGGTCAACGAGGAGGTGCAAGGAGGGGATGGAGAGATTGGGAAAAGGTGTCTAAACTGCGTCTCACTCTTGTTTACCACGATTGACCTGCGTTCACCCCGACAGGGTGGTCGTGCTCGCGAATCCTCTGTTGCCATCAACCCTTCATGGTCCATGCTAGAAGAGGTCGAAATGCTTCGACTATCGAAGCTGCGTATGGAGGTCGATGAACCAGAGGACCTGTGAGTACAGGAGCCTGCCCGACCCCCACGATTCTGATCGTCCAAAGGGGATCGTATGGCCGACTGTTCCCCTATGATAAATCTTACGACCGCGTCAACACCAAGCTCGAGAGGCCACTGCAGGCGCAAGACAGAATCAAATACAACATTACCACGAGCGACGATCCCGTGATGCAAGAGGTGAAATCCCTGACAATCATTTATTCGGATAACGGGCTTACGTTGGCCCTCGTAGCTGGCCGCCAAAGAAGTTGCAACGGTGTACGTAACCGACAATATCATTGGCGTGCTCATGTGCGCGCCGAGGTCCGTCCTCCCATGGGACATCGTGGTGAACCGAGAGGGAAACAAATTATTCTTCGATAAGCGAGACGGTGGCGCTTTCGATACCGTAACCGTCAACGAAAACGCCGCCGATCCGCCTCTAGACCCGCTCCCACCCAACCCGAACAATCCGAACGAGAAGGCCCCCGAAGCCCCCTCGATTAACTCGGCAACCAACCTCTCCCTGGAGGCTACCTACATCAATCAAAACTTCGGCTTCCAGACAGTTACCGAGAAGGCACCTCCACCCGCCATTGATTTCGCCAAACCTAACCCTTTCTACGGCCCAGAAGAAACGGAACCGATGGCCTCGTGTGGGTACAGGTACCGATTATACGACCTCGGTGTCACAGAGGACGAAGATATCCGGCTTTGCGTCCGGACAGAGGTCGATGCATATACCCCGGGTCAAGGCAACCCCCGCGAGGGACAGAGTTTGGTGACGATTCGAGCGTTGAATGAGTTCGACCCCAGGGCCACAGGTGCCGGTGGTGCGCCGGACTGGCGAACCAAATTGGACACTCAGCGAGGAGCCGTTGTCGCCACAGAGATGAAGAACAACAGCTGTAAATTAGCAAAATGGGCTGTCCAAAGCATCCTAGCCGGGGCAGAGCTGATGAAGATAGGGTGCGTTTTGTTCTATCAGATGTCGTCATTCTTGGCACCACCCACCCCCGTCCGACCTGGACGCTGATGGGAGCGAGTGAACGTTGGCTCACCGTTCTCACAGATACATTTCTCGTGTCAGCCCGCGTGATAACACACGCCACGTTATTTTGAGCACTGCGTCGTATCGGCCTCTAGACTTCGCTAGTCAGCTGAACGTCTCGCTCGCTAACGGGTGGGGTATCATGAGGGCGATCATCGATTTGTGCATGAAACAGCCTGAGGGAAAATACGTCCTAGTGAGGGACCCAAACAAGGTGTGTTTGCGTTTCACACTCTTCCTTGCATCCGAAAGCAACCCCCGTTGTGGGGCACCGGGCCGCCACACGTTTGTTCACTTGCTTACCCCTCGATTGTGACAGCCGGTCATCCGCCTGTATTCCGTCCCCGCTAACGCATTTACCGAGGAGGAAGAGGAAGATGGTGGAGAAGACGTTGACGAACCAGAATTAGTCGCTTAGTTCAGTCACTTTTGTAACGTAACCCCGCTAGGAGTACAGGTCCACACCATTCGACTACCAATATATTGACCTGATCACAACAAAAACAAGCTTGCCCCCACCTGGAAAGCTCAATGAGAACCGTTCGATTGTGCTAAGCGAGCTCGTACAAAATATAAACCCGCGTGGTACCAATGATTGAAATTAAGTCTGCCAAGGAACTCGCCTAATTCTCGGTCCTCAGAAGCGTCTCGATGGCACTTTCTGTGGTAGGGCTGACCATGCGCAAACGTGCATTCGTTGACCACGCGGGCGAGATTTGCGGTTCAAGATCGGTTGATCAGCGATCGCGCACGAAGACGACGAAATTACAGATAGGAGAAGGGAGGTGAGAGAACGAGAAATAGAGCACTAACTCCACGACCCACATGGGGTCCCTGGGGGTAGAGCAGAGGGTAGTGGACGAGAAAAGGGGGTCTGGTACGTACCTTCTTTGTAAAGCGCCAACCACAGTTCCCCTCCCTACGTTCGGGAACATTGCCGATACTTGGACTATCTCCGCTTCGCTTGGTATACGGAGACCTGGGGACGACCCGTCCCCCCCGGTCAATTCGTTGACCCAGTCGCGCATCACCGATACTGTCGTTCCGCCCCTTGAATTATCTCCTACTCCATCAGCTGGAGGGCCCGTTGTCGATGAGCGGTTGCGTCGAGCAGTCGTAATCGGGCCCTCATCTTCATCCGTGATCCCACTCATTCCTGCATGAGGCGTAGAAGCGAGTGACGCCCCCGAACCTCCATGGAGAGCACGGTTAGTCCTCCTGGGTGGCCGGGTTGAGCCGATTACATATGGGGCTACGCTTGACGAAAGGCCTATCAACCATCGTGGAAGCTGATATCCCTTGAGGCTGAACAAATCAGCGCGATAAAGTTGCCCGGCAATGACACCGATGAGCGCGGAAACGGAGGACCCCGGTGCTGCTGAGAACGCAAGCTTTGAAAAGGCAGGAGGAAAAAAGGCGATGAATACGGATAGACCGGTAGAACAGAACAGAACAGAACGGCAGGGTGTGATGAAACCCCCGAGTTATACGATGGTGGCGTACCTGGGCTGCAAGGAAGTACGTGAAGGATTTGTTGTTCAACCCGATACCGAATATCCGGAAATGATAGATTGAGGGTACGATACGCGAGAATTGGTAGAGAATACTGAAAACCAGTGCAACCGGGCTCGCGGGAATGGTGTTTAGCCCGAGGTTGTTCAGCAACAAGAGGGAGCCAAACTCGAAGATGGTCGCTACCAGGGTCGAGACCGTGATGAACGACTGCGTTTTGTTCGCGCAGACAATACAAAAGAATGGCGGACGTGTAAGTGTAGGCGACAGTGAAGAATACAACGGACGAGACTGACCGCAAACTTGACACTCCCGAAGAAACGCTCGATTTGAATGCCCACATTGTAGATCAAAAGCTCGGAGATGAGAAGGTCGGCGGAGGATTGACAAACGCAGTGGTGGGTCAAAAGCCTCCAGTACTATCGGGTTTACCAGTAAGGTCACGGTCATAGGGTCGCGGAGGTCAGCGTTTCTGCATATCGCCTTCCGATCTGAGGAATTGGCTCACTTGATGGTGGGTTGAGATGTGCGGCACGAGCTACAATGAAGGAAACCGTTACAACAGGTCAACGGCCTACACGGGTAGAGCGTACCTGTAGATGGAAGTAGTATTTAATGTCGAAGATTCCGGATAGCACCGTGGCTACCGCCAGCCAAAGCATAAGGCCTGACGCACGGATCAGCAAGTCGAAACAGTCATCGGGTCAGGGAAGTTTCGCAATCTCTAACGCCACCTTTTGACACGGGCGCGTTCTCGAACGACATTGACAGTACTTGAGCTTGAACACCGGTGGATAGGAGCCTCCAAAAGTCGTGGCGTCGGATGGTATGAAATGCCACGTGGACCTGCCTCAAGGCTACCAGGCCGCTTAAGCGCTCATCATGCCATACCCACATTGCAGAGGAACGACTGCGTGATCAGGCATATCTTGCGTCTGACTGGGTATAGACAGCCTTTCGGGATAAAACGACACGCACATCGATGGAATACGAGAAGGTAATTCATAATCCATGCACCAGCTTGTGCTACCAGCTCGCCTGATTTGCGCACAACCGCTGTTTACATTCGCTACATTCGATCGGCCAACAGTTTGTACTGGATGGCTTTGAGAGATATGTAAAGAACTTGCAACCTGAACAGGGGCATAGAGAAATTGGGTGTGTTGAGGACGACCGGTCATATTATGGAGGGAAATTACCTTGGGACCGGTACGTCAACTTCCGCGGCCTTCCTGACGATCTCGCCGAAGATGACCTCCAACTCTATGGGGCGGTTAGCTTCGAGATCAACCAGCATCGATGGCTTGAAGTCGCTAGGCTTCGTTCGTCGAATGATATCGACTGCCTCGTCCTCCAACAGGGTACCAGTGTGGATACCGCTCACCCGAGCGACGAGGATAACCTCACCCATGATCTCCCTAATTGCGTCATTCGCGAGTCCGACGTGTGGTTCAGCAAGGAGCTCCCCCATAGTAGCCCGCGAAACCGTGCACAAGCTCGAATACGCCGCGTTCCTGAGTTTCATGTGACGTCAGAGAGTGGACCAGACCTCATCAGCAATTTTGGAACCCACCATAAGACTTTTCTCCAGCGTTGGGCCACGATGTCCGATTCTGGCTCAGGCTTAGTCCCTCCTTTCAGGAGGAGATCGACCAGGAGCTTCAGAGACTCTTCCTCGGACTTTCCACCAGGGAGGGGGTGAACTCCCAAGGTAAGGTGCTCCTGCGGCTTGGTCAGGCAGGAGGAACGTTCCACCGGACGGAATACCCACACCGCCGTACTGAGTCAACAGCCTTCCCTTCTCTACGATGGTCGCATCGATCCAAGCGCAGCCGGAAATTATCGTGGCCGCCGGCAGCTGGCGTCGAAGCGCCCCCTCGATCCCCACGCCATTCTGGATGAGGACAAAGGAATTACCGCAGTCAAGCAAGGGCCCCAGAAGATCAGGAGTGGATATCACATCCGGAAGGGCCCTGTAAAATCGTCGGTATCCTGCAGCGGGTGGGGAAATAGCGGTGTCCTCGCTTACTTGAATGTACAGACGATGAAACGGTACTGCCGATCCGCGGCCTCTTGAGCTGATGCTACGACTGGATCACATGGAAACAGAAAAATCAATCTGTGCAAAACCGTCCTTCGAGCTGGGAACCAACCTCTGTACGGTCTCCAGGCTTCGTATTTCCCGAGGACGTCAGAGTCAATGTTCAACCCATGATCTTCATTTCCCGAAATTCCAATCGGTCAATCCGGGGGCCATGTCACCATCATTTCCTAAAACCGAAAAATGTACCACGACAGATAACCGACCTTTGACTGTTTCGCGGTTAGATCTAGGCGGATACTGTCAGGAGACCACAGATGGGTGCAGGAGGCTGTTTCAGGTCCAGAGACCAGCTGCTCACCGGCAGACAGCAGTGACCCTCGCCTGGCCAGATCTTTCTAGCGCAAACGAGTAAAACGATCCCAAAGCTGCAAACACTCGACAACAGCCAGTCAGATGACACGGGACCCGTGCGCATATCGTGGGGAAGCTATGGTGGTCCTACCTCCGAAACCGACGACGCAAATATCCAGCATTTGGTTTGACGAGTTCAAGAAACGGAGGACGAAGCCGTGACAACCACAACCCCGGGCCGGGATGGAGGTAACAGACGCCCGACGCGTGACTCCAGATCACCAGCACGTGGATCATCGGATGGGGCGGTACCACGCCTGGATCACGCCTTTTGATCCTGCACCACGACAACATTCCCACTCGCACATCATGACCTCCACCGTCGTATTTCCGGCTCACGCATCAGACCAGATAGAGAGCATGTCGTCGGTGTCCGTCTTATCGAGACAAGCCACCGCCCTCGAGATATGTGACATGGTGTACGGGAATAAGACCCCCTCATGGGAGGCTATAGAGCATTATTACGAACCAAGTGCAAGTGAGCCCTCGGTCTTAACACTCACTTTATTACTCGACTGATCTCTAAACTCTCACAGTGTAGGTTGCCACGCAGATCTTCTATCGTCGATCTCTCCTGGGCTGACACCGCTTTTCACATGACACATTGAAGATACGAGAATCCATTCGTTACCGCGACCTCGAGGGAAATCTTAGCGGATATATCTTCGCTGACATGCCAACTATCCCGCCTCGACATCCCAAGACCAATTGCTATGCTTCACACGCTCCTCCGGCTGGACCGTAACAGCAAGTACGCTCAGCCATGGTTTAGAGCACTAGAGGTCTGGTCTGAGGTCGACGAAATACTAGAGAGCGATACCTTTGGTATGTGCACCCCCTCAACCCCTATCGACTTTTTGATCGCTGAGGTCTCGTCGTTCCGCAACGTTTCGAACCCTTTGCAGATGGCCATCACCGTACAATCGTTGAACACACGCTCCACGTCCTGTTCCTTCCCTCCCTCCACAAAGGAGAAGCTCCGCATGCTGACGAACACTCGAGGCAGCTTTCTATGGCATCGTATTTCGACCCGTCGGTCTTCACATCGTCATCGTACCCGCAGCCGAAACTGTCGATAGGTGGGATCAACCTTCCCAGCCCGATGCATTTCCAGCTCCGCGTCCTCACTAGACTGAGTATGAACGAGCAAGGGAGGATCACTCACCACCGAGATTTCTGGGACGTGAAAGATCTCCTCGGTCTGGTTCCGGGGGTCAGCCTGGCCCAGTGGGTGATGACCAGGATAACAGGCTATTCGTTATCCGTCCTGGGAAGGCTCGGCATGTGGGTCTTCGGAGGTTCGGGAGGGAAAGCGGCGGATCTCAGAGAAGGGGGAGACTTTGAGATCGGACCCCCAACGATTGGGCGAGTAACAAGATCCAACTCGGTGAGCTCCGCGGCTGCGTATGCCCGGCACGTCCTACATCACCATGGCCACCCTAGCCATCGAGCATGATCACGAATAATTCGCCCATCCTTCCGACGCACTCCCACACGCGACCGACGTTTTCTGTTTGCTTTCTTGGTTTTCTTGGCTTTCTTGTTCCCCCCACGCCCTCGTTCGATAGTATAATGTTGTATCTCGCTGCCCACGCCTAGTACTGTACACAATATTGCACGTAGTTCGCATCTGATTGGCCCCAATATCTATGGGATTCCCGTCTCTTGTCAGCGCCAGCAGGGAGGTTCACACCTGGACGGCTTCCCCGCGGGGGGTATCCAAGTGTGGAATCGGCACTTACTTGTAGGGTTGCTTCACAACCAGCGAGGTGTTTGAAGGGCCGCACGGTGCATAGGTTGGGCGTCAATCCCTGGGTTCAGTAGTTTCCGTCTTTTATGAAGTCCCCGCCGACGGTTAGGCAACAGATCTTCGGAGTTCACAAGTCGCGGGGATGCGGGAGGTGTTTCACTGGGTGAATCCCGGTGAATCCCGGAGAATCAGAAACGAGCGCCGACTAGAGTAGCCCTCGTGATGAGACTAGGGTCGAAAGGCTGGGCGATACTAATTGAACCCTGAACTCGTCTCGATCAAGCCTCCAGGTGTTTGAGCTTCGAGGGGCCCTCCCCCAAAGGGCAGTACGGAGGCGGGGTGGGGGGTGGGGTAGGGGGAGTCCCCTGATATCATCCTTCCGGCTAATGAAGTTACCTTGCATTGACTATCGACCTGATGTTGGATCCTTTTTCTGCTGTTTCGTCCTCGTGGGAATAAGTGATGCTTACCGGATTGAAGAACTAAAGGGTTCGGGGGTCCTACCTCCCCTCCCACTTGTGCGCGACGCGAACGGCCGGTAATGCCAATGTCAATGCATTGGGCTAACTGATTGAATGGAAGAGATTGGAGGGGTCTGGGTTGTTGTCGCTACTGGAGAGTGTAAATACGATCAGACGCGTACTCGTTTACCAACAACTCTACCTTCGGCAAGTGGTGTGGGCAAGGCAGATCTACATACAACATTGTTGTGGCGTATAGTGCAATTTTTTTTCTTCATCTCCGGGCCGATACAAACGGAGCGAGAGGGCGAAACCAAGTATCGACTACCCAGAACGACTGCAGAACCCCATGGAGCAGCAGTGCGCTCCGGGGTTCAGGGTGGAGAGAAGTCGCTGGGTGGGGAGAGAAAGCTGTAACTTGAAGCCAGAAGCACCAAGCTGCGCACTCCAGGAGCACGCATCCATAGGACGGGTTCCACTATGACCGAAGGCCGAAAGATGAGATATGGAAAGAGCCACAGTCATGATAAGGAACTGAATGGGAGGAAATAGTAGGAGGAGTAAATCCGCTGACTCGGAAACCTCCCTCCCTTCCCCTCCACTGAGGAGATAATCACAGGCGGTCTGGGGAACCCAAGTAGACTTTGTGGGGGGGGGGGGGGACGACGTTGGACGTTGGACATAATGCGGCCAAAAACGAGCTGGACGACGTGTCTGAATGTGTTCCCAAAACAAAGAATCATAGGTTCAAAGTCTCGATTCATTCATAGACACATAATGACCCGGGTAACGTACGCCGCTCGCATGGCGTCATCCTGCCACTTCGCGCGAGGGCTAGCACCTATATGTGAAACCGAAAGGTTTCACCGGCGCAGATGACCAGATATAGCACGCCCCCACGATGCTGTTCCCTTCCCCCCCAAGGTCAAGCGAAAATTCGATTGAAAGAAGGCAAACACGTCTGGCGCTGTCCCTCATATGCATACTCATGTAGCGAACAAGGGCCGTGCAAAATATCTGAATACTGTGGCGCGCATAAAAGGTTCTACGAACTACTGGGAACTCATTCTGGCGGTGTAGCGAGTCTAATGAGCTTCCAAAACCTCCCAACTATCCTTGACCCCCCAATCAGGCGACACCCGTGATAGATTTTCCTCCTCCTTGAAAATGCAGACTCGGACATACGAAGGATGGATGAGGGATTCGCCGAGTCATCCCCGGTGAATTAATTTGCGCCTCCGTGTGGCTTGTACGGGGCTAGCACAAGTGCTACCGCGAACGCGAAGTGTGGCGCGAGGGTCAGATCCAGAATTGCACGCGAGAGCTGACAAGCCGGCGCAGGCCGTAACTGGATTCCGGAGTTCAACGAAGTCCGGTCACAGCGGGCCAGGCGCAGGACGCGAAAAGAGGGACGTCAGCTTCTATTCCTCGTTTTTCCTGGTGCGGCGCCTCCCGACTGGCCTGCGGAAAGTCCTCAAGGCAGCAACCGAGAGAAACCGGAAAACCACAAGGCCAGTGTCCAAAAAAGCAAAGCTCCGCTCGACAACCCCAGAGCCTGCGTCATCGGGAACAAGACATTAACGTAAGTCAGACGTAGAATGCCGAAGAGGCAATTTGAATTTATGAACAGGTTTTTTCTCCTGTTTCCTTCAGTTATCAGGTCGTCAAAGGACCGCGCAAGTCGGCGATTCCATGACGCAGTTCCAGAAGCACGGTATCATTGCGGCGGGCGGGTGTTATTCAGACCACACAGTACTCATTTGCCCCATGCATTCATTCCCCACGAGGCAAGCGGCGATAAAAAAACCCAACAAAGGGTGTTTAACGTGGTTTTCAGTAAACCCGTCGGCAAAGCAACTCAAATGACAGGGGGAGGAACAAGGGAGAAGCCCTCCCCAGACATAATGAACTAACCGCCTTTCAACAAGCTTCCGCAGGGTTCTTTGCGGAACGGAAGGAAATAAAGGGGACAAAGAACAAAGAACGAGAGGATGGGACGTGTGCTCGCTCCTCGGATGTTCCTTCCATACTGAACACGAGACCCGGAACGAGGTGCCGCCCGGTTGGAAGCTGGCAGGCGAAAAAGCGAGCCCCTCAACGGTCGCGAAGCAAGGTTAGAGTGATCCACACGGATGAACGTTTGGACTGTCATGTGGAGGATCGACGAAGATTCTCCACCGAATAGAAGGACAATGGGGTTCCTCGAGTGGCCAAAGGAAAACCGTGGACGTGAGAATGAGAGTATAAACTAAGCAAGAAGAGGGACCCCTGGTCCCTGGTATGCCACGCCGTCAGGTACGCACCGGCAGACCACACTGGGCTAGAAGCGTGAGGAGAGCTGTGGTTCGCCAGATACTTTCTGTCACTTGGTGCTGGACAAGACCGGCGCGAGGTGGATGCCGGATATTCAAAGAGAGGTCGATGCTTGGTCGCTTCTTACCATTTCACTCCACCTCAGTCAATCCACTTTTGTTCCACTTCGCCACTCCAGGGCACCCCTCCATTCAGTTCTGGTACGGTGCCGCTCACCCGATCCCTCCGCGTCTGCGCGATCGCGACCAGAAGCCTGAGCCCAAATATCCGCTATCCCTTCCTCTGCCGTGCCCGTTATCTCTCACCCACTCTTTCTCGGCTTACTGGTCCCACCATCCGAACCGTGCGTGAACAGGCGTGGGCGACCCTTCCGGACCACCGCTTCGTCGTTCGCCTATGGCGATAATCGCAACCCGTTCGTTCCCGAGGCACCGGTGGAACTCTTCCAAGAAGAGTCCCAGCTCCTGTTCCGGGGTCAGAGCCTGCCGTGATGGGAAACAACAACAAGCGGGAATTTCCGTTCAAACGGACGCTCAGGCTTCTCGATCGCCTCGGTTTATTTCTTCAATTTTCAGCATATTTTTACCTCGGAACCTCCCACGGTACGCAAGGGGGAACGCCCCCCTGACGAATTAGAATTATCTCATAACACCTCGCCAAATTTCAAAATGGGATCATCCGGGGGCCTGCACACCCACCTTACAGGTCACGAAGGTGGTCCGGTGGGTAGCGACCGCTGGCTAAGGTTCACTGGTTTGGGTTAACATGGTGGGGTGGGCGTTCGTAAGAATGGTATGCCTCTATGAACCATGGGGGCTGCCAGTTGCCGAGATTGACCCCACTCGCGACCCGACAGGGCGGCCAGGGTCTACTCGATAGGACGTATATTCGTTCGTGCACACGTGTACATGGTTCTAACCTTACGGATGGTACCCAGTGTGCCATGCGGCCGCCGCCGCCAGGGGCAGTGTGGGGCGAGGCGTGCCCACAAGGGCGTCCAGGACCAGTCCCGGAAAACAAGCCGTAACGTATAGGGCGGCGGACACAAATACAGAGACCTCTCCATACATGCCAAAACGTCACTTGTCGTCCTGTTCGTGAGTAATATTTGCATGAAACCTGCGCGCGCCCTCCTGACATCCGGCCTGGAAGCCCGTCCCATGTTCTATTGGAAGAGAGTGACGGCGGCGCACGGGTTTGGCCGGGCGTTGGTGGCTTGGACTGGCGGACCGTCGGGCGTAATATAAGACATACAATGCGAATATACTGCGAATGACGGAATTCCGCATTTCATCTACATGTCAACCTCGTCGTACACAGAAACAAGACCCCACGTTTCCAGGCAACGACAACGACATGCACGGACGCAAGGCAGTTGACAAAGGCACCGTACACCGAACGCGTCGATGTACAAGTCTCGGCGCGGGTTGTTGGGTTAGAGGGGGCAGCGGTCCTAGGACAAGCGGGTTTCTGTTTTCGATTCGTTGTGCGAGAGTCAAGAGGAGTGAGCGCGGTTGCTAGCACTCTACGGGGATACCAAGCGTAGTTGGGACGACCCACCCTTGGCGTTCCGCCTGGGTGACGATTGGTTGAGAGGTGGGTCGGTCAAGCAACGGCGCTACAGGGTGCGTAGTCCCTTTTCTGAGGCTAACGGCACGATGACAGACCCCACTAAGAGTGGGTCCAGTGTTTACGCGTTTTGCCCTAGATCGCCGGGTTATCTCCCTCCCACGCACCTCTGCGCAGTTGTTACTCTCCGGCCCTCGGGCTCAAAAGAAGTTTCCACGATGTAACCGGACGGCCGGAACCCTCCAATTATGACCCACACAGGACGCCAGGCTCGCTATTATAAATTTGCGTCCCGTCTCCATCCTAGGCGCCGCGAATATCTTGCCGGAGGGCACACGGGGTTGCGCGAAAGGTTTGGGGTCTCCCCTTGGTGAGGCTAATCGATCAGATGACGATCGTGGTGATTTTCTTTCCACTTTCGTGTTGTCCTTCCCTCAGGGTGGGGACTGATACTCAGGCGAAGGGAATGCCAGCTGATGGTGGCGGCGTTCCGTTTCCAATCCAACCCGAGCAGCGACCGCTGGCATCGCAACGCACCCGCCCCCACAGGGAGGTGAGAGACCGCGAGCGGAGGCCATCCCCCGAAACATGTCAGCTTTGGTTTGATGAAAATTGCAAACGTTACGGACAGCGCCTGTATAGCCACGGGGATAGCAGATCTAAGCGCCCCCCACGATAGACAGGGCGGAACGAGAAGGCCGACACGAAAGAGAGGGGGTTGTCGTACGTCACAAGTCAGGTTTCAAAATGGACGCTGCTGCTGCTGCGGTTCCCATTTACCGTGGACGTGGAGTTGTCAAACGTTCTCAGAAGTCGAACTTCTCCAAAATCTCTCCCTGGAGCCGATCGAAGTTTCCTTCTTGAGCCTTTCCTTGGGAATTGCACCCGGCCCACTCACACGCAGCGCGTCCGCATATAGATCCTCTTATGCGAAACCGGTCGGAATACACTTCGATAAGGATAGGTCCTTCCCCCTAACCGATGTCCCTGGGCGGAGAATGAAAAGTGGAGTGAAGGGAGACCAGATGACTCGATCGAGCAAGATCCTGCTCACCATCCACGGTTTCTTCATCACTCCAATCTCTCTTCTGTCCCCCCTTCCTCGTTGCCTCGTTGGCGCGTATTCATGTCTATTAGTTTAATATCGCGTTCGCGTTTCAGGTCGGATGGAGCGGGTGAGATCCACCCGCTCGAACCGGTACCCTACTATCTAAACCGTCACATCGCAACCCTGACATTCGCAAGGGTAGGGAACATGTGACGTGAATTTTACCAAGAAGCTTTCCCTTTCGCGTGTAACATAGGGAACGGGTCCCGACGTGAGAGTAAGGCGGGCGGGAGGAGACGCCCGTCAGCGGGCTTCGAGTAACGCAGCGGGACATATGACCCCCGAACCTTGTGGTCAGGCGTCCCCCGGATGAAAAATTTTCGGTCTCCCGGCCCCCAGGTCCCCTTCTCCCGCCCTTCGTAATTTTTTTTTCCTTTCACTTCTCGCTTCGGGGGAAAAAGAAAATCAAGGTACGTCAACATAAAACGAGGGCGTCTGTTTGTCAGTCAAGTGCTGCGAGCGTTGGACGTACAAACATCCCGTTCCATTGACGTCAAGCGCCGGGTGAGTGTGGCCTAGGTTATTCTTTTTCCCCCTTTCCCATTCAATCTTCTTTTCTCGCTCCAAATGTTTTTCCACCCACCCCCTACGAGAGCTAGGCTTACAGTCCGATACCCACGATTTTCCCATACCCCCGCTTATACAGTGGGGAAAGACAGTCCAAACATAGCCAAAAAGGTCTTCGGACTTCCCTCACAGTGCCACCCTCCCACTTGAGCATAGCTAACACCCCACAGGTCACCCTTTACAGTAGCTGAAACGGTTCCCCCCCTTTCAAAACTGATTTCCATTCCCGGCTTCCAATTCCCGATCAGAAACGAAACTAGGTTTCTTTCTCGGCCTTGGGCGCGTTGTGGCCGGGACGGACGGAGACGAAAAGCGTTGGTATGTGGGAAATGATAGGAAGAAGGTATAAGCTACGACGTGTAAACCGCATACATACACAGCACACCGCAAATACACCGCAAACTGTATGTTCGTTCGCACAGGCCTAAATGAAGTGAGAGGGGAGGAAGTGCGATCACCTCTCTGCTCCGATTCACACGTAACCATTCATCCTAAGGGCCAAACGAAAACTACAAGTCGATTCCATCCTTTTCCATTCGGGGGTCTGTTTACAACTCTTTTGGAAGCGATCGCATTCGCTACCGGCTAGCTCATTTATTGTAAGTGTTACATCGAGGTGTGAGGGAGAAGAAACAAAGTGCACAGCATAGATAGATAAACGATATACTTATCCCTGAACCAACTCTCTAAGCCAACTATAGATAAAAGCAACAATGGTATACCAGGGAATACACGAGCGGGAGAGTACAAGGTTCTGACGAGCAGTGGAAAAGAGGAAAGCAGCATGCAGTAAAAGCGTCACCCCCTCGACCGATCCAAAAAGGATGGGACGTTTTATGCGAGGACGACGACGAGGGGAGAGTCGAGGGAAGAGGGGGATCCATACAGGGCGCGTTCGACCTGATTTGTTGCCTTTTCACGTGGATAAATAAGAGAGATACAGAGAGCTAAACGTTTTGACACGAAACGAGCGGACGTCGCGGCGGCGACCGAAGCGGGGGGATATATATCCTCGACGCGATGGGAGGAGTGTGTACAGGAAAGTCAAAACCACGAGGTCAGCTCACGCTGTCACGGCCTTGCGAACCGTTGGGATCGAGTCTTTTCGCATCAACTTGCCGGCGTCGGACATTGGAACCGATTGCCACCCAGTGACCTCAGGAATGTCAGCGCGCCTGAGGGTCTGTTGGGACTGCACGTCGCCAGAAGAGAGTGAAGGCCTTCTGTACATATCCTGAGGGGAGCCGGCAACCGGGAGACCAGTCGGTTGGAAGTATGGGGACTCCTTACGTGATGGGGGAGTGCTCATGGAGGCGATATCATTAAGCGGAGCGTTAGGGAGGCGGATCCCGGTGGACTCCATGGGCGGCGACTGCGAGTTCGGGTCCCGTGGGATTTGGAATGGCGCCACAGCTGGCGAGTTGTAACCAGATTGAGGCGCTGAGCCACAAGCGGAAGAATAGACTGAAACTGCTGGGAAGGTCAGTATATGCGCCAAGGGGTGGGAGTGTGGGACCAAGCATACCAGAATCGTCCCAATCACTGGAACCGCCGTTCGCGGAATTGTTCGAGGAAACCGAGAGGCGACGAGAGATGGGTTCCATTTCCTCCTTCTTGATCGGCATGGACCCTGGAGGAAGGACCTTTGGGCCCTTGGGACTCGCGACCTTGCTCTGCTTCCGTGACTTGTTCCCAGCGCGAAGTTCGTCGAAACGCAGGGGCCGGGGACGCAAGTGGGTTCTCTCGTACAAGCCGCACTTATTGCAAACGATCTTGCCTGGTGTCAGGGTCGACCGGCGCCATGAAGGCGGTTCGGTTGTGTGGCAGTTGTAGCATCGCCTCCGCAGGTACTGAGTCTCCTTGGATGCGGCATCGTCGGTGTGCTGGACAGGAATTCCGTGAGGAACGGGATATCCAGCCACGAGAGGGAGCTGAGAGTTCTGTTGTGGATGTGAGTATGATTGGGAGGGGACGATGACGGAAGGGTATTCTTCGAGCTTGACACCAGAACCTTCTGGGTGTTCAAAGTCGCGGTATGAGGGTGCAGGTGAGGAGGAAATGTGATACTGGTCCGGACGACCCATATGGGGGTCGGGACCGAGAGAAAGGTGGGGACCGTCGATCGGCAAAGGCTCGGAGTAAAGAGAATCACTGCGGGGAGGGAAAGAAGGGTCGTGCTCAGGACCGAGGTAGAGGTCTTCCCTGTCCTGCCGGACGTAAGGGAAGGTGTTGCGACGCATCATAGACGCGTCGTGTCGTTGGTGGTGATGAGGATGGAGGGTCGGCTGGAGGTGGTGGGCAGCCCTGGGGACATTAGCCCAGGAAGGGTACTGGCGACCATCCTGGTGGTGGTCAAGGTGGGACATGTCCGAGCGGACAGGGTTGGAGTCGTAGAGCTCCTGCATGAGAGAACCCCTCGAGTTGGGATAGGGAACCTGGTGCTGCTGCTGTTGTTGCTGCTGCTGCCAGGGGTGGTGGACAATTGAATCATCATGAGGGGGGTCGAAGATGTTCCTGATCGGCTCGAGGTCAAGGGATGGTTTGAAGTGAGGAGGAGAGTTGTTATAGGACATGTCGTTGGGCGAGGGGGTTCGGGGGGTGGAGGCGGAGGAGTATGAAGTATAACCGTCGAACTGTAATGAATCCATCTAAGCTGAGGATGAGCACGGGTGGATGTGTGCGCGGTCGAGGGACTTACACGAGAGCGGCCACTGGAAATGACGGCCAGGAGGACTAGGGGGTTGGACACGATATGCGAGATATTAATTCCCTTCTTACTTTTGTACAATCTCTCTCAAGACGTTATGCGTGTGACCGTGACGGCGTAACCGCCGCTGACATTACGATAATGTCTTGGGCTGTGCTTCCTCTTTTGGTCTAGCGCAGTCTTTCCGGGGACCCCGGAGACCGTGAACCATCTGGTTCGTTTCGGGCCTGAATTCTGAGATCTCGTCGCAGATCTCCAGCTTCCCGTTAACGCCGTTCTTCTCTCTTACCTACAACCTCGAGACGTTTCAAAATCTCATACTCTAACATACACGCATACACACATAGATACATACACAGCTGCTCGTCCTCACTCCCTCTCCGGTTGCTGCCCAGCGTCCCTTCCCAACCCCACCCGCCGGCCACCGGTCTCCACTCATGTTGCCTTTTCTACATGCCAACTATAGTCCCCCCCCTCTTCCTTAGCCGCGATACCAGTCTTGATGCTCGCCTGACATAGAACCAACTTCGGCCCCGATCCCCTTTCGGTAATCTGAGCCCCCTCGCCATTCGGGTAAACAGCATGTCGATAAACAGCTCTTCCAACTACCAACTTGGCCCAAATTACCCCATCACCCTTCTCCCTCGGGTGAAGCCCGACCTTGGACTATTGCCACCGTCTTGCCTCGCTTGCGTCTTGCTCGATTGAGGATCCAAAGGACGCTCGATTTCCTTCTTCTCACTGGGACAATAACCCTGGCTCTGTCTCCTTTCACAGGCACAGCGCTCGAGTTGCCCAGCATCACTCTCCCAGCCCCTGGCTTCTTGATCGCCGGAGTTACCTTGCTTTCACCTCCGGCCTGCGTCCCGGCCTCTGTTCGGGGTGGAAATGACAACCTTGTGCCACTTTGGTTCAAAGGGGCTTTCTTCCGCTCAAACCCACCCTTCCATTCTCCATTTCCACGTGGGATTTTGCCATTTCGAAAGAACCCATGCGAACGCGGGACAAAATAGACGATGGCCCATTACGAATCCCGTAACCACGAGTGTCCATTTTCCATCTCGAGATAGTTCTACTTCCACCGACCCTGGTTTGGCATACGAACGAGTGGCTACGCACGGCCGTACCTCACTCCGCACTCCTTCTTTCAGCTGGTGGTGGCTAATTCAGGCCACAATTTCTCGCGCTTCGTGTTCCACGACCTTCGAACCTGGAATATCCACACGACAGTCCTGGCGGGTTGGGGTCCGACCCGACCCCTCCCCGACCCCCGCCTGCGATATCTCGTCACTGCGCCGACCCCGAGCGTATGGTTGACCTGAACCTGCCCCACTGACACCCAGTATCCGGGGCCGGTCCTTCCGTTCCACCGCTCGTCATCGATCATCTGTAGAGAAACAGCTGGCTTCGAATGCACACTCACCCGACGGCCCTGAACCCCCGTGATATCCTTCCGCATGGAGGAGCCAGCGGGTACATTGCCTCCGTAACGAAACGTTCGGCCGATGGAAAGCGAACACCGGTGCCCGGCCACCCTCGTCCACGTTGCGTGAAAGTTTACACACCCCTGTCCCGTGGCCGTCTCCCTGCCCAGTAGACCCGGGGAACTCACTTCACTCTCCTTGGCAGCAGACGTTTCTGGTGTGGGTGTACACCGAGCGCAGCTCTCCCAAATTATACTCCCCACGTGGGTCTCGAAACCTGGACGGTACGCAACTACTTCCAAGGCGGACCTATCGTGTCACGGAGGCCACCTCGTCGGTCGAGTCACCCACTCCCCACACATTCTCTGTATGGCCCGTTTGTGGTTTGCCGATTCGAGCTTGTCCGCATACCGGCCCTGTCTCCTGGGTGCGACGATACCCCGAAATGCTTCAACGGAAAGATACGAATTCGCCTACAGATACGGCGTGTATTGCCGGTACCAACAGACACGGGATGGCCTCCCGGTCAAAACACGAACGGACCAGACCCCTACTTTTCCCCAACCGTTGGGGGAGGAGGTGAGGGATGGATCGGGTCCCTCATCCGAACGGCACGATCGCCCCGACCATACCGAACTACCGCTGTGGCTAGGCGGTGTCGAGATACCGTCCAGCTGATGACTATGGTTCTCCTGGCTCCCTTCTCGTGGTGGGTCCTCCCCATGTGATCACATGATTACATGGTCGCCGTATCCCACGTTTATATGTATCTGTATATACGTTCCCTTGATGCTTCTCCTTTGCAGTCGGAGGGAGGGGAGCACCCAGTTGTTTGAAACGCGATGGGAGAAGGGTCAACAATCCCTCTTCCCACGCCTCACGCTGCCCTACATAAATGGGGCTTGCACAGGGTTGGGTGAAACGCGTTGGGTGCGACACTTTGCCTTGGAAGTAAAACCTTCTGGCCGAAGGCCGTATACACCCAATTCAGGGTATTTTCGTAAGCTAATCTTGAAACACCTCCGGTGATGTCCCACTTTTTCATCGTACTGGATCCACCCACGAGCCGGTGGATTTTCCTTCACTGGGAGAACTCTGCGCTTTCGTCTCAATGGGAGCTCATGACGACCCTGCACATGGACTGTTATCTCCGGTGGCTTAGGCGGATACGGCCCGCGCGTTGCCAATTGGACCAAACCCAGACCACTTCTATGTAGCTTCTTGGACCTGAAGTGATGTTTCGCCCGCGTTTCTCATCGGGTTCAACGAAAGGCCGATATTCAGGGATGTGGGACCGCCAGTCACCCAAACGCTGCGCTCTGGATGGTGGACCAAGGCGGGACCATAGTTCGTGACCGGACCAGGAAGACAGGCCCGGAAATTGACGATGAACCACAAACGTTACCAACGCTTTGCAAGCGAAGGTGCAGGGATTAGCGTCGCTTGTGTAGGAGGGCAGAGCTGGGGTTGTAGGGGACTTGAATGTGCAATGATTCTCGGGATCGAACGACCGATAACAGATTAGCGGCGGGAAATGATCCTTGCCTGCAATCCATTGAGTCACGAGTTGGGTTGTTTCTCGAGAGTTTTAGCCGTGTAGCGTCGGCTACTTCGCGTGTTATTATTATTGCACGTAGCTCAATATAGTGAGGTTCTAAATGGGCACCCGGCTGATTCTTTTTCCGGGATATCGACGGCTGCAGACGTCGAGCCCAGCGAGAAGGTTTCGATAGCGAGAGGGGGGTGGTTTCGCGGGTCACGCCACACTGTCATTTCCAGAGGTAAATCGGGATGTGTAGACAGGGACAGACCGGGGAAACCCACAAGATCTGTGCGTGACGTCACCTCCGGCTAGATACCGGGTTGCGTGCGAAGCGATGGCCAGATCGCCTACCATGCCATATGGACGCTGGCAGATACATTCCTCGCCCCCGATGGCATGAGAGTGTTATCTGTCGCGCTCGTTATGACAAGAGTCGCGGCACCGAACCTGATCCCGGCTTCTAAGTCGGCAGAAGAGTGGGTTGCGGGGCCTGACCTTCCGGGAGGGCGTCAATCAGCGTTGGATGAGGGTTGTCATTCTCCTGAAATTTTTCTCGACATTCTCAAAAGAGTTTCGGCGGTTTCGGTTTCAGTCGAGCAACTGAATGGCTCGCTTGCTTTTGAACTTTGGTCTCCCCTATACGATCACGAGCGAGGTCAGAGAGGGAGCAGATGGTGTGATGTTTTGGGCTCGGTCGTCGTTGATCGAAAAAAAAACCGGGATGAAGCGTACCTTGGACCGGGTGGGAAATCACGTTCACGACCCACCCGAAGGCCAATGGGTGGTAGCTGTCCACACAGATCATGTATGGGTGTCTCTTTGGTTGGGCACCCCGGTGACGGGACTCCACTCCAGGCAACGACAATTCAAACGAACCGTGGAACACGTTCACATGGAAGACCTTCGCAGTATTCCGGGGTGCCATGATGTAACGCTGGCCGACTTGCGGGATCCCTCATACCCCACGGTTCTGAAGTGCCGTCGACCAGTGGGGAACGACTTCCCACGTCAATTGCGCAAGAGGGTTCTCGATTCAATAGGCTCTTACCCAGGCAGGGGTGACAGGCGGAGATCGAAAATAGAGCAGGGTACAGTCTCTGGAATGACTGGAATGACTGGAATGACAGAACGCTAGCGTTGGAGAGGTTGTCTCCGTTTCAAGAGCGTTGTTGGAGTATCTGGGCCGGCGGGTTGGTTATCGACGGCGGTAACGGTTACGCCCGCAGCCACCAGTCGGCGGCGGCCTACGGAAAGTTCATGGCGACAGAAGCACGTCAGAGAGATACGAAGATATTGACTCGTCGTCCCCCAGTCATTCGAGCGCGCTGAGTTCGGACCACAGCCGCCTTTGAGGGCGAGGCGATATGAATGAGAAACGAGTTATCAGGCAACCTTCTGTGAAGAGCCGCAGCGCCACGATCATGAGTGAGGACCGTCCGGGCACGTGGCTGTGAACCCCACCGCTCAACTCTAACTTGCAACTACAGCATGCGGTTGAAGTGCCTACTGGCCACCGTAGGCTTCAGCTTCATCCTCGGCCTCCCCTCTGTCGTTGCGGAACCTGCTACTCTACCGTTTACCGACTGCTTCATTGGGGATTCCGCCTACAGGCTCTATGTTTCGGCCGTGTACGGCCAGACGCTCGGCGACCGATACCTCAATCTCACAGTCATCGGAAACACCCCAGTCGAGGTCATTTCTGCGAGCAATGACACCAACGAGCCTGTAGCGAGTACGTCCCACACTTCATTTACTCCCCCCAAATACAGCAGTCCGGGTGCAGTCTTTCTGATCTTGCGGATTATCTCTTTAGCTACCCTCTTCACGTCTACCGACCAACTCACGTTCAACGTATGGAACAACGGGTCCTACTTCTGTTCCACACTCCGTCCCCCATCTCCACTCCCCAGCCTGGACGGGGATGCCGACAACACCTATTGTCCCCTGGCGCCCGGACCCCTCGCATTCTCCACCATTTCGCGGTTCCCAGAGGCGTACGAACTCGGAACATTCAACACTCGCTTGCGCGTTTTAGACCCTCATCAAATTGAAATGCTGTGTATAGACATCCCCGTCACACCCCTCAAACCCAATCCGGAGTCTGTGTACGGTGCTGCGCGCGTTATCCTATTTGGTTCTGCCGCACTTGCTGCCTCGTATTGGCTTCTAGTGGGGATCGCTAGAGTGGTGTCCGCGTGGGACAGGGGCCTGGCGAGTCCTGGTATCTGGAGAAGAGTCGAAAGCGCTGGTTTCATCTTCGCTAGTGCATTGAGTGGAGAACGACTCGCGAATTCTCCGGCGTTATTAAGGTTCTGCACACCCTCCCTGAGGGATATCGTATTCCATTGTCAATGGTGCGCAGCTCTGGCGATGGTGGCAGTACGCTGGCCACAGTTCGTTTGTACGTAACTCGGTTGTCGCGGTTTCAGGGAGAAGCTGACATAAGGAATAGATCCGCTATTGTCTCAGACGGCTTGGTCGATGCTCTCCTACAGTAAGTGTATAACATCCTGGCGTGAGACAGAGAAGAGACTTCGTACTCACACGCCCATAGATATCACCATCGCGGGGAACAAACCCGAAGATCACTACAACCCTCTCACAGTCCAACCTTACAACCCGCCCAGCAACTTTGCGGACCAATTGAATAACCGTTCTTCTCCCCTATTCATCGATGCGAACGCCCCCAACACGTTTTTCATGCTCCCATCAAATGTAACGACTGGAATGCCCGCGTTCGCGGCCGCGGTTGGTGTCCCGCCCACGAGGCTGTTCAGTATCACCATGACCCTATTCCTGGGGCTCTGTGGTGCGGCAGTGGTTCTCAGCGTCATCGCATGGGCGATCGATCGGCTCGCGACGTTTATCGGTGGAGCGGTGGGGTATGTGAGGACGACTCCATCCGGCTTTGGCACGCGCAGCCCTCACTTTGGATCATCCGCCAAGGATTCCATCGACAAAGCCCAGAGTCCGGTGCCGCAGGCTGAAGAGAGCCGCTCGCTCAACAGCCACTCCGTACTGAGGGGGAATCGGTCCAAGAGTGCTCCGAGATGGAGGAATATCTCGGCTGGATTTGGATCCCTCCACGGGAGCGTCCTGCAAGGCAACCTCATCCGACTGTTGGTCCTCTTCCATTTCCCGGTCACCGTGGTGTCATGCTACCAAATGACTTTGGCAAAGGAGAGCTCTGGGGGGACCATCGCATTGGCCGCTCTCTCCTTCGTCTTCTTTTCTGTCGCCCTCCCCATCTTCCTTGTCTTCCGCCTATACATGACCAACACGACCAAGCTTTACGACGAAACCTGGACTCTCCTTGCGTTGGGACCACTGTATAATCACTACCGCCACGGGTCGCAACTTTTCGCGTGCCTGTTGTTCGCCACCAATATCGCATTCGGGCTCACAATAGGTTGCGGCCAGAAGAGTGGAACTGCCCAGGCCATCCTCATTCTCGTGATTGAGGTGATCTCTGCCCTCGGGACAAGTTTTTGGTTGCCATGGGGTCATGGAGCTAGCATGGGATTGATCAGCTTCTTATTCTGTGTGGCTAGGATTATTATCGCGGTTTTGATGGTTATCCTTGCCCCCATTGTAAGTGCACCCTCATCAAACTTTCCGCGTTGATTCCTCGTTTTCCCCCTTTTGGATTCCCCGTTTGGCTTGAGCTCATACGCTTCCGTTTGCTAGGTTTCGATCGGTTCTGGTGCGAGCCAATGGGTGGCATACGCGATCCTAATAATTTTGGCACTTGTATATCTCGCATTCTTTTTAATGTTCGTCGTCAAGTTGGTCGAGGCCCTCGTCCGAATCTTTGGCGGGGTCGGCTTTCACCGGACCAGGCACGTTGTTGACAGTGGCCTGTACGGGGCTTATGGGTTGGCTGGCTGGTGCGGTTCTCGGCCTCGGAAACAGCCCCGACGTCAGGGTCAGCACCACGCGGGTGGTTCGGGTTCAGGATCAGGCCCTGGGTTACGACTCGGGGCTTCACAAATGTTCCTCGCGAAACCAGGCATTCCATCGGTTCCCACACCTTCGAGCTCAGCCCCACCTTCCGTTCTTAGGCCAGAACACGCCCTGCAGCCTTACCGCGAGGAGAGCGATGACGAAGATGGGTACATTATGGGAGCATGGCACTCGTATCCGAAGCCCGGTTATTCGGCCGTCGAGGATCAGTCATTTGCGGTTCCAACGCCACCCTCTCAGAAATCTTCGGGCTTCACGAGGGTTGGGGGAGGGAGGGCCCATTTCGACACCCCGTACGCAATCCAGTCGGATTCGACATCCCTTGAACGACAAAGTTTGGTGCCACACCACGGGGTCACGTCGCCAGAGCTTGATTCCAGTCTCCCTCCACCCTCGTTCAAGTTCGGCACACCCCCGCCGGACACGAGTACACCTTCCGTGGGCGTCTTCCAAAACAACGGGAACAACAACAACCCACCGGGGTCAAGTGGGAATGGGGGTGGAGATAGCGGTCCACCTCGTCCCACGATTGGCCTCGCCCCAGGCCGGCACCTTCCTCATGGTGCCATGCTACCTGCACACCTCCGTACCCAATCGCAATCTGCTGACGTTGTTCATCCGGGGTTGACAGACCCCTTCCCTGGTCCCAGCGGTTCAGGGAATGGAACCGGCGCATCCAACACCCCCGGGAAAACTCCGTCGCCTATGAGAGCCCCTCCGATTCGTAATGTGTCCGAAGACAGCCCACTCGACTCGCCCGCACCTAAGAAGCCGCATTGGCTTCGAAAGTTACGGAACAAAGGACACAGCGACAGTGGCACCGCTGCTGACGAGGAAGCCGAACCTCCTACTGGTGCCAGTGGCGACAATCCACCCGGACGATCGTTCCACGTTGTGCGAAAGGATCAGGGTCAAGGGCAGAGTCACAACATGCGCCCGTCGACGTCTGGGTCGTCTGGTGACGATGCTGGTCAGAAAAAGGGGTCGTTCGTCGTCCTGCGTGGCCGGGATGTTCAGCCGGATAGTGGTCATGGCGGCCTATCATAGTGGGACATAGACTGTAATTTTTCCCGTCCCCCACTCTTGGTTTCCGCCCCCCTCCGTTCCATTATCTCACCCAATATACTCAGACACTTGCCTACTATCATTCCCTCACGACACTTTTCTTCGCACACCTTTTTCTTGCACATCGCGCTTTCTCTGCTGCATATTTTTCTTGTTTCATCCCTCATTTGCGCTCTCATGGACACACGACCCCCGTTCTCATGTACATCGGACAGTACAAGCGCTGTATAATCGCTAGATGGCAATAAACTACGCCGGATAATGAGTATTTGTACACTTGTGAGTGGTTAGGAACGGCCTAGGGCATGGTGTGGTTTAGATATCGCTACAAAGTGACCGGTCCCGCTTCCTCCCTGCCAGTTCCTCCCACCCAAAATACCCTCCAATCCGAATGCCCCTT
>Ga0307509_10001332_pt1 | contig 41856 bp, 35 predicted proteins | sample 10_EM_MG_FD_202245 | JGI IMG/M metagenome (GOLD analysis project Ga0307509, IMG submission 202245) | Populus trichocarpa ectomycorrhiza microbial communities from riparian zone in the Pacific Northwest, United States - 10_EM | ecosystem: Host-associated > Plants > Roots > Unclassified | place...
CACACTGTACTACACCATTTCATGCAGTCAAACGGTGCATTTCACTCCATTTCACAATTACTTGTACCCCCCCGGGGGGTATCCTGGATTCGTATTGTAAGGTTCTGGTTTCATTATCTTTCCACGCCATGTCGCCATTCAACACCAAGGCGGGCTGTCGTCCTGATCGCGGCCGCGTTGTGATTTACGCCGCTGCAGGCTGCTCGCGTAAACGAGGGGTCTTTACTCTTCCATTACCACCTCTGCGAACCAGCCAACAACTCGTATCTCCCAAGCGATACCCGCTGAGGTTGATACGAACTCCTACAACCTCTTTAAAGGCAAGCAGGGTTGACGGCGTTGCTTTCGGCGTATATCCTACGCTCCAAATTTCGATGATACGGTGCAGGTGCGGGTGTCGCCGTGGGTTGTCGTAAACGAGGATGCATGTAGCTGGCGAAATGACATGTTTCGCCGGCTTGCGTGTTGGTCGCGAGGGGGAGTGGCTTTGGGCGGCGAAACCATACGTTTCGTTGGCTTTCGAAAGCGGCTGTACTAACAAAAAATGAATTTGGGCGTGAAGAAATAAAAATCCCGCGCAAGGTGTCGTCCTTTCGACACCTTCCCCGACGCACCTAACGGGTCTCCCTCCTCAAGGGTCTCGCCTAAAGTTCTCGTACCCTTCCACATATTCCCCGCTCCTTCGAAATGCAGCCCACATCCCTTGACGAGGGGAGGGGCTCGAAAACCGGGATGGTTCGCATAAATCAACAACGATATTGGTGAAAAAAGATGTCAGAAATATTTTGAAAATCATTAATGTAACACTTACTAACTGTTTTTCGATGTTCCACAGCATGGGACGGCCAAACGAAAGGCGGGCGGAGGTGGTGGTAGTGGTTCGAGATAGGGATCAACATGTGTTCGGCGTCGTTGATCTCAAATCCGGCACTATCCGAGCCATCCCGCCAAAGTCGGGTTTTTGGAACACTGATTTCTCAACGATACGTGAAGTACTATACCTTCCCAGAAAGCGTTTGAATTCCCATTTCCGAATCCGAAATCAGTTAAGGAATTGAGCCACCCCTCGTAATGTTGTTTTCCACTTTTCTACTTCCCCATTTTCGGGTTCTCAATTTCTCAACATTTCGGAACTTATTTTATACTCAGAGAAAGCTCCAAGCGAGGGAAAATGGAATCTGAAATTCGATTCTCATATAAAAATTTTGTTGTCGAGATATTTGAGAAATAGTCATCTCGGAAATAGCCTATACTAGACCAAATGTCTGGTTGCTCATTTCAAACCATTTTTTAACGTATCCTATGCTCGGAGGAAGCCCTGAGTGTGAGGGAAATAAATATGAGGTCCGATTTTGAAACAAAATTTCCCTTGTCAACTTATTGGAGAACTGGTCATTCCTGGTGTTACACGGCTTATTTCGTAGCATTTCACAACACATTGGATACTGGGAGAAAGCTCTGAGTGCAGGGAAAATAAATCTACAATGCCATTCTCGAAAAATAAAATTCTTTGCAAAGATATACTCGATATGATCATTCTGGCCTCTTTTGAATAGGAAACATACGGATTCTCTTGTATAAAATCTAATTTTTGACGGATTGGCCCAGTTTAGATTTATTTGAACTCACAATAAGATTCTTCAAATGCCAATTTAATACGGGAATCCATTTCCTTATGTTGTGCCTTTAAACGCATGAAATCTTTCCTGTGGGGGCAGAAATAGGCAAAATGAGGTATTAAAATCAAATTCTGAACGGATTTCTTAGATCTAAAGAAAATATTAAATGGCGTATAATTACCTATGTACTATGGGTATGATAATTTGCACATGAAGCCTTCGAACAATCAACTTTGAATGTTAAGCCCGAGGTTAATGCCCGTCGCGAGTCACAAGGTGTCACGTCGGATCGGTTTCCATTCTTCTCTTGTTTCCCACCACCACCACCTCCGTCTTTCTCTCTTCCGCTTTCTTCGACCTGGAACCGCGGCTGCGAGCCCCTCCCATCTTCTGAGGCATGTGGATCGGCCTTTTTCTGCTGCTGGATCGGGGCTACATACCAAGGGGGGACCCGTGCTGTGGGAGGCCCAGCAAGGTGCGTAACAGAACGTGTTCGCCATGATATGGCGAGCTCGTTCGACTCTATTCTCTTCTTTTTCCTGTGCTGACGACCTCTCTATGACCTCCCACATGTTTTACAGGAATATTGCCCACCAACGCAGTTTATCCTCCCTCGCTTGCAAATGCGAGTCGGAGGAATTTCGCCCAGCCGGAGTTGGCCTCCTGCTGGGTGCTGTTCTTCGTCGATAAGGGGGCTTGTACGTGCTGCAGTAGCAGCGCGTTAGCCCATATGTACGTCTGTTCAACCAGACGTGCAGTTTATTTTGCCTATTTAACCCCATCCCTCGCTTGCAAGTGCGAGTCGGAGCATTTTCACCCCACACGAGAAATCAGACTCTGGCATAGTTCTTATTTCGAACGCGAGAGCGATCGAGCATGCTGCTACTGCAGTATGTTCGTCCTCTGGGATGTCTGTTCAACCAGACATCCCCATTTTCGTTTCGGCGCCGCCTCCCTCGCGGGATGTTGGTTATTTAGCTCATGCAGACGTTTGACCTCTACATGTAGTTTTTTCGTGAGCGGGAAGCGTCGGATGAGTCGCGTTAGCGGCTCGTACACCTCCTGTTCGCCCTCCTCCATCGCCTGCAAAGGTGGGACAGAGGATTTTCGCCCCATGCGAGCAGTCAGACTCCCACTGGGTGCCTCTTTCGAAGGCGAGAAAGCTTGAACGTGCCATCCATTACTCCACGCTCGCCCTCACTTGCTGTCTTTGCGGATTTGCTGGCCTCAACGTGGGATTCGTGATTCTCGAGAATAGCCTTCAGCGTACAACCTACCGCGCGTCAGTTCAACCAGACGCGCTGTTCTCTCTTCTCTCGACACCTCCGTCGTCTACAAAGGCGACCAGGAAGCCTTTTTTTCGATTTCATTCGTTTGCTGCCTACCTCTCCTTATCACCTTCTTTCCATCTCGTCTTGTCCCCCTCTCGACTTTGTAGATATACATAATTGTATTCTGTAGATAACGAAACAATAAATTTGCTTAATACGTATGATCTCTACTTTTGAAAGCACAATTGTTCCTGGAACAAGTGCGGGCTACGTCCTCCGTCGGGCTGAATTCGACTTATTACGGGAACGAGTATGGGGGTATCACGACAGGCAACGCGCTAGTATTCACTAAATAACTAACAGTGGGATGTGCGAAATAGTCAGAATCGTCACGCCTGCGTGGAGATGCGAAGATAATTTAAACGGCCTCACATTAACTTAACGACATCTGCTTCCCTAAACCAACCAGTGGCTTTTCACCGGGCTTGGTTCCATTTTCTTAGGTACTGCTGGGGCGGTCATGTGGTGGGCGTTGGTAGTCCTCCTAAAGACGTACCCATCTGTCTTCCTTCAAGGGTCTCCGTGATGATTGGGCTCTGCTACTTCCAGTAACCTAATACGAAAAGTCGCTAGAACACTTCTGAACATCATCAGAACTGAATGGACTAACCTAGGCAATGGTGAATTGAAAATTTCCCTCGGCTCTCGCTAACCCAATGCAGAGCAATAGAACAAGCGGCGCGAGAAGAAATAAGCGCAGGAATTGACCCAGAGGATTCTAGTGATGAACTGGATGATCGTAAGCCGCGATTTCTCATTGTCGGCATCGAGATTGTCCCAGTCGCTGACTGCTGTCGTCTTGTGCGGTTGAAACAGGGTGCTTCTCGCCATTTGTCACGCTATGCTAGTGGGCGGAGGTGGCAAATATCGGTAAGTAGGTATCGGCGGAGAACTAATTGACCTCACCAAATTCAGTTTGTTGATCGGAAGACCAGGTATGTCCACCAACCCTCCTTGCCACCGTTGGGGTCAACAAAGACGCGTCCTTGGTATCGTGTCCTGCTCGTGAGCTGTAGCCAAAGGCACATGATGATCGTTGACTTGTACCGTCATTTCCGAGATTATACGCTGAGCCTAATGGTAAGTACCGAATCGTTGTGGAAGCATTCTTGAACCACCCTAACCGTAGTAGCTCGATCATTCGATGTTTCCGACACCTGCATGGCCAATGCACGGCGCAATCTCCGCATCTAGCTACGGCGGTTGTCACTTCTCTAGAGTAAGGTTGTATTACGACGTACCTGATATTACAACCTGCGAGATTTCGCTTCTGATTGGATTTGTAGGGACCTGAAGAGAGGAGAGAGGATAGTAGGTACCTGTCATTCAATGCGGAGTTACTATGAACTTACGGTATCTCATAGAGGCTGTCGATGCCATCGTCCTATCTCGCTTTACGCTTGCCGCGTCGAACACCGCCCATCACAGCCTATACCCACCGTCGAGCGCTCCTCCCCCTTCCAGTACGTGTCTGAGGGGGGCGGATACGCTCGATTCGTATGTAGTCACTAACAGTTTATACATGAGAAATCTGGTAAAGGTTGAGTAATGGGAAAGGAAAGCTTTAACGCACTGTAAACACCAGGGTCTCTCGTCGTCGGTGATCTGACCGTTTCGGTACCTCATCTTTGTCAATTCCAACTTCCAGTCAGTGTCACTGAACGGAGAGGGTGAGATAACAATGAAGCTGTGTGTGTAGTAGGTACGCCTCGTCATCAGTCATAGGATTCGATGTGTGCACACCGAAGAATGTGTCCTGGGTAAACCGTCATTGCAGTGGTGATGGTAGGGCAGAGGGATACGACTTCCTAATCAAGGAAACGAAATCTCACGCGGATCTGGCGAAATTGTGATGGCCGGTGTGGCAATGTTTTCGTTCCATAAACTCCTTTTGCATATTTGTCGCTATCGTGTTTTCCTGGGCGTGGTAGGTACAAGTCGCAGTGGTGGAAGTGGTGGGGATGAGCACACGTTATGGCAGCCACAGGTTGGAGAGGGATCAAAAAAAAAAAAAAAAATCGGGGAAAGGGTAAGTATATCCCATTTGGAAACCGTCGTTCATAGCATTCGAATCCACTTGCACTCGCAGGAAGATATATAGTCTTCATATCATAAATAGATGCGGTGTATTTAAATTCTAAAATACAGAGATGAATATTTCTTGTGGCGTGCCAGGAAATTCTCCTCATCATCGATTGCAAGAATCTAATGTTGCAAATCGTTGTAAAGGTGTTGTTCATGAACCAGTCAGCGCATCACAAAATTCAAATGTCCTCCTTTTGCATATAATTTAGAACGATGCTCATTATCTCAAACGCTCTTTTTCACCATACTCACGTCAACGAATCGATATTCTGGCAAACGCGCTTAAATTTACATTCAGTGACACATATATAAACGATTTACAAGACCCCACGAGAGACATGAGCAAAGAAGGAGCGTCGAAATGGATATCAGGGGCCTATCTTCTCCTTCGTTTGTTCGTTTTAGCTTCCATGTCGGCGTCAGAATCTTGTGTCGTGTATTTAGAATAATTCCATAGAAATCGTACAGAACCCCTACCGTTTTTTTGGTTCAAGGAGATCCTGAAATTTGATTCCACTCCCTTTTCGTATCGTTCGTCGGCCATAGATCTACCATTGTGGATGAAAGAGGCAGTGGACGGGGGGATGATCGGAGGAACGGGTACGGAGCGCTGGATGACCGTCAGATTTTGCTCTAGAGTGTCCGTAGGGTCTTCTAACTTGCGTTGGATTCCGATGCCACAGCCAGTGTTGGGGAGAAAGACGTAATCAATCTGAGACTTGAGTCGCTCGTATGTACATCCAGGTGCTCCTTTTCCTTTTTGGACACCGGTCTGGGACTTGGAGCGGAGGATGGCTGACGCCATGTGCGCGACGTAGCTGGTATAAAAATATTGGATGTTTAAATCTTGACCGTCCGGAGTCTGGAGCCCATAGTGTTTGACGACCCAGGTGACGAGACTCCGACCTAACCCCCGAACATACATGCACAGGGTCCGTTCTGTTCCATCCATGGAGTTAAGATCATACGAAGATATCAGGGAGAGCTCTTCGGGAGAAAGCGGCTCGTCGGCGTCTTTTCCAGGGTATCGGTAAGTCTTGAAATCGAGGGCGTTGGACATGATGCCTAGGAAAGCAAGAGACAGTAAGTCCATCAACGAATTATAATCCTTCGGGTCCGGGACGTGGTGGCGGTCTGGGTCTGAGTTGAGGATATGAACGGATTGAAAGTTTGGGAGATAAAAAAAACATACCGTCTGCATCTAAATCATGTTCTACCAGCGCTCTATACACGAAAATGACCATCCGTCGAATCATTGCCATTGTATTTTCATGGGTAGTTTCTGGGATGTACGTTTGCGCGACGAGAGAGTGTATGATGCCAAAAAGAGTGTCCTTGATGGTGGACATGGCATAGAAGTCGCCACCATGGCACAGAGAATGGGACGCCGTGAACATGGCGAGAGGCGTATTGGGACGAATTATGCTTCAGATATGGTTAGCAAGTGACAGATAATGAAGGAAATGAACTCACGCCCTGGTCCCGGGGACGAGCATTACAGCTTCGAGATCGCACATACTATTTGCAGCTGCAATATCAAACTCAAAGTTATCGTTGAAGAACGAAGTCATCCCAGCAAACTTGTTCGGACCATGAACGACAGAAGGAAGGATACACCACTTTAAGCCGTGCAGGACGTCAATAAACATACCACGACCATGTCCGTTGATTTGGAATGTGTGGAATGCACCACATGTCGCACAATTACCCCACCGTATGTCTCCGATGGGCATGGAGGATTCGTGTTTGCAGATAGGTTCGGCGAGGGTCTTGTTCCAGGAAGCGACATCAGACGCAAATGCTTCGTTTTGGATTCCTACGTTTCTCATAGGGAATGACAGCGTATCGAGCACTTTCCCGTTCTCCATCCTCGAGCAAGCCAGGATTTGTCGGAGGTTTCCTTCCTTGAGACTGAAATTCCCAGTACCGATAGGTTGGGATTGGTCTTCAATTTAATTCGTCAGTAGAGTTTCTGACAACATAACGGTGACCAGACCTTGGACCTTTAAAACATCCTTTAGATTAGTGCGAAAATTACGCAAACCGGCCTCGTCAAATTGATATTCGGATTGCTGTCGGTGGGTGATCAGAATATGTTTGGTGAGAAGGATGTTTTGAACATCGGCAATAGATAACGATCGGTACTCCTGATCGGTCATGACTCTGAAGACTGACTGCTCAGGTTTTGCTATGTGTAGGGCGATCCCGCGTACATGGCTCTTCTCGACAAGGGCCCCGATATCAACCAAAATTTTCAGTAATTTCTCGTCCTTAAGTGCATCACGTCAGCCAAATGAGGATGATCCGAAAAGGAGGTACGACTTACGTGCAACTGTGGAGTGAACTGAAGCTTTCCTCCCAATGCATCGAACCCAATTAGCTGATGCCGGGCGGTGATCTTTGAAGGAGTCTCATTGATGTCGAGGTCAACGGACGGCTTGGCTTTCTGTTGAAATTTGTTTAATCGCATGTGAAGATGAAAGTATCAATGTTCACACCAGCATATCAACGTCAATTGGGGTCATGAATCTCGCTGGCACGAATTTCCTCTCTCCTTGCGTGGGGGTTACCGCCTCGGGTCGTCTATTCGTTGGCGTTTTACCACCTCTCCCCGTCTGGTTTGGACGTTTACTCTTCCCTTTAGAACGGCTTGGTTCGGTGGTGATACTGAGATCTGCGACTTCACTCCTATCGTCGTCGTCCTGGGTGGGATCATAGTCGCCGAGTTCGGCCACATCATCGTCTGGAGCGAGATGCTGCTCTGTCTGGGTTAAAAGCATTCCGTTTTCTAAATCCTCTTCGTCTCGGTCGGAGTCCCCTTCATGGTCATCGTCAGCGGGGTCATATTCGCGAGGTTCGTCCATGTCTTTTTCTGAATCCTCTTCATCTTGGCTTTCGTGGTCATCGTGTTCTCCACGGGTGGACTGCTCTTCGTCGTCATCTTGTCTGAAGCTGGATTCTTCTTTGTCGTTATCTTGTCCAAATGTGGATCGCTCTTCGTCATCACCATTTTTTCCGAAGTCTGATCGCTCTTGGTGGTCATCGGGTCCAATCGTGGATCGCTCTTCGTCATTGTTTCCATCAACGCCTGCGCTATCCCTTTCAAACTGATCCGACGATTCGTGGGGGTTGCATATTTCGCGCTGGACCTCGTCCATTTCAATGTCACTGATATGCATCGGATCGCTGGGAGAGGGCTCGTCCATGGCGACGTCGATATTCGGGGCATACTGACTAGGCTGGGAAGGTAGCTCGTCACTGTTATGTCCTTGGGTGATTGCACGATGGCTGATTGGGTTGGTAGCTAAACGGAGGATTAAGTTAACGAGGTAAATTGGTATTCTGTCTGGTTTACCTGGTGAAAACCAAGCACACACATCGTCCGGGATATGAGCTTCCCAAATGGGACTTTGCCCACACTCTGCTATCGCATAATACACATCCTTCTCTCCTTTTGCGATGTCCAGTAGCATCTTCCACATCAATGTCTCCAATTCCATCAGGAACGGCGGCTTTTCGTTCCCAAGCTCAATCGAATGCTAAACCATATAAGAGGAGGAGAACATATAAATGGGAAAATGTACCTGGAGGAGATCTTGCTTGTCATAGCGAGTGCTGTGAAGCGATCGCGTGGAAAAGAGGATGACCGGTGATATTAATAGGGACAGGCGCAGCGGTTTTGCCATGTCGCTCAACCTCATTACCCCTAGTTGTTTCATAGTTTCGAGAGCTTCGCTGTCTTCCATTCCCTCTCTTCATAAAAGGAGAATTAAAACTTTGACTATCGTGAGGATCGAAGACAAACCTTCTGGCCGCATCATAAACGAGTTGAGCCCATGCTCCTTCTTCATCGGCGTCCACACTAGCCGCCTGGCCCATAATGGGTTTGAACGTGACGGATAGACATAATAACATCGCCGAGGCCATCAAAATGTTGCGTAGAAGCTTGAGCGACTTAGTGTGTGACTGAAGGGCGCTGAGTTGATTAGTGATATGACGTAGAGGGTTTTGAACGGGTCCTTTGATAGTGGGGAATAGTTTATTCAAGTGGGCAATGGCTCGCCATCCATCAGCCAAAAATACTTGCAGATTTGACATATCTATCCACTTTAAGGCAAAGACGGATGAGCGATTTTGACGTCAACTTCAGGGTTAAACGGGCGCACCTTTTTTTCAGCCAAAGCCCGAGCGAGGACAGGGAGTTGCGGATCCTTAGGTACTAGATGAGCTCTTTGGGAGGGGGATCTACCGTCATGAAAAGACAGCACGTCCACTAGACGGTAGGCAGCGGAGAAATCTAAACGGTTTTCGAATGTGCTGTTCATGGGGTTGTCACCGCCAGAAAGGTCCGCTGGTTGCCAATCCATAAGACGACGGAGCATGCGGGAAGACGGGATGGATAATCTCATCAAATCCGTCTCTTGTTGAAGGAGACGGGAAATGAAAGGCTACACCGGTAAATGTATGCTCATCGATAAATCATAAACGATCGGCGTACCTGGATGAAGTGGTTCTCATCAAAAAGAACCCGAAAATCGGTGACGGTGAGCACATTGGTGGTCGTCCAAGGGAGTTTACTCAAATAGCGGAGCTGCGTCCGCTTCGGGGTATCTACGCGAATGACTCGAGGTGAACTCTTGATACAAGAGCTCAAGGATTCTCACCGTTGACACGAATTGGGAGTGACATATGCGATGTTTGTCTGAACGAGTAAAATAGTTTGATAACTACCTGAGTGCGCAGAAAAAATAACCGGAAGGACGTATGCGGTTTAGGGTGGGCTTCCACACGTGACAAACACAACTGTCAAATTCTACGAATCATGCATTCGTAGAATTTTGTAACAAGATGGTCAGAATTTGACTGTCTAAATGGAGGGGCTGCAACGTCTTTGGTATCTTTTGGGAGACATAAAGACACCAAAAACGAAAAGACACGACGTCTTTGAGAAGTAAGGTACATGTCTCCGGGAGACGTCGGTCCATCTCTCGGAGACAGTCAACGTCTCCCAAAGACATGGCCTTATCTTTCCCAAGATGTGCTTTGGTGTCTTCGCGATCATCTTCGTACAATTTGGTGGCAGATCTCATCAATATCCTTGTATTAGCTCCCATGTATATACAAGCACAAATGAAGTATTTAATCGTCTGCAGGTAACAAATTTTCGCATCTTTCCACCTCGTAGCCATCTGCCAGTGGGCTTGCCCGTGTTTTCTTCTCTCCCTTCCCGCCTCTAACATATCGCGAACGCGGTCATCCCATTTGGGCAGGCCTCGTATCTGATTCCGTCGGGAAGATATCCGCTGCGAAAAAAACGCCGTCGGACTAGGAATGTGCCAGTGCTTCGTGAGCGGAAAGCATAGCGAACTTAACACCATGATCAAAACAGTACCCATCAACAAAGAACCGAGGATTAACGCACCTAATGGCAGCTCATATTTGTCAAGTCTTCCGGAGTCAGTGACATCGGCGAAGTGCTCATACGAGCGTGTACATGACAAGCGGGTTTTGGAGGTGTCCCTGCAGTAGACGGCAGTAATCAGTGAGCTCGGGCCAACGAAGTCCTCAGTGACTCACCCCAGTTTCTCCGGAATTCCAGTTTCCTCACCAAGCTTATATTCGTGCCAATAAGACGATCCTCTTACGTTGCCCGGATATCAGAGAAGTGCCTCATTCTTCGGATGGTCTTGCGCAATTCGGGTCGTCAATACGTTCAGGTGTTCGACCTGTTATATCCGGTCAGGATCCTTGCGATATACGACGGCCTGGGGACATACTACCTTGGAAGGGCGACGGCATTGACTGAGGAGGGAGCAGGGCAGCAGAGATGGTAGTGAATGCGCACACCACTGAGCCCATAGACTAGCTTGCTGCCAGGGAAATAAGCTCCGAGTCAGATAAATAAAAAGGGGGCGAGAGACGTACCGTGAGGCGAGAAGTCTGTACAAAAGAAAGTAGGGAAATAACCAGCACCTTGCTCCAGTCCTTAATGTCGGTTTGTCACTGCATCATGGTACTAGTAGGGGGAAGTAGCAACAACGATGACGGTGGATAATGATAGTGAGAGATAGGGAGACGAAGAAAAGATCGTTGAACATTGATCAACAAAGTCACGTGTGTCGGAGTTTGAACGAACTTGAGCGATTGAGTTCGACCGGTTCCTGAGCGATTCCAGGCGCACAAGCCCTCAAGATATCACTTTATCACAACATTTTGAGGTTCCCGACCCTCACGAACAGGCTGTATTAAATTCCTTGAATCGGGGATTGGTAGCATCGTAATCTCCAAGGACGGCTTTCCATGAAATCCTGCAAATCTTTAGGGGGTATAATTAGTTGGTCTTCGCTCCACGTTCAATGTACATCAGCAAGAAGGACATTTTAGGGTTAACGCGTGAACATAACTATTTTCATTGTTTCGAGACGACACGGCTTAGATTAGATCAATGGATCACGGGGAACGCGTGATGATGGATGTGTCAGCGCGTGTTAAAACGACGATTTGTAAGGAAATGTCGGTGATGGGAAATTTAGATTGCATTGTGTCAAAGATTATCGGTAGACTGGTGCATGTCGGGGTTGATCAATGGACTTGGTTAACAGTTTATTCCATCTGTGGATCGTGAATTCGTCAATGATCGTTTTAACACGTGTCGTTGTGAACCCGTGTCTCGGCAACCTTTTGTACCCGAGACAAATTTGACTCGAAAAAGTTGAAACCTTTTCACCTTGCTCCACCTCGCGCAATGGACAATGCGATCTCAACGACAGGAGTGTCCTACGCCCCAGTAGAGGAAAATAATCTGGAAACTGGAAAATTCCGACCTTTCGTCTCTTCTTTAGAAGAGTCCGAGCCACATCTCGACACCTATACTCCCAAATCCTTTGAGGATGACAGGTTCTTGAGCGCCGATCCAGATTCAATTTTTACAGAATCGCTTCTGCGAAACATCGACACCGCTTCTTTTGTTGGATACGAGTTTTTCGACCGTAACACGCCAGTGGAACTGACAGACTACGAATGTTTATTAGGCGACGAGATAATTTCGCTTCCTATAACACATTACGTTTCTACCTTCAAAGGTAAATTGAGCGAAGGTGCGTCCTTGCCTGAATTCGTTAAGGGATACGCGTCAGGAGGGTTTGAAGGGAACCGAATGGCATACTCCTGGGTGGACTGTCCGGGCGAGCATGACATCGATGCAGTCCGTGAACAGATTTCATGCATTGGTCACAGGTTTGGAACGAAAGAAGAGGATGGAGAGGCATTCTGGAAGGAGATCGACGATTTTTTGCGGAAGGAAGTTTTCCCAGAACGTTGTCTCAAGGATGACAAGGAGAAGCGGACGTTTCTAAGGAAATCCGAGCAATATTTGATTTGCGATGAGCGCCTGTGGCTCAAGGGTAAAAAAGGAGCTCTCCCTCGTCTTGTAATTCAAGATATTAACTGTCGAAAAGAACTGATAAATGAGGTTCATGGTCACTGTGGACATCGAGGACGCGACCCGACATACGAGCACCTACTCGACCGCTATTGGTGGCCCAACATTTACGACACGGTAGCCTACTACACTCGGGCGTGTCATCCCTGCCAAGACAGCGCCCGCCTCAAACCATTCGCACCTTACAAGAACTTCAACGCGCCAACCATACTTCGCCATTTCCATCTCCACACAATTAAAATGCCCGACGGCTATGGAGGCAAGCATTATATCGTCCAGGCTATTGACTGTATATCAGGATGGCCGGAAGCAGAAGCACAGCCTCAGTCGAATTGGCTGGATACGGCGAAATTCATTTATAAGTATATAATCTCTCGTTTTTCTGGCATTCCGTTCTTCACCGTTGAGCACGGCTCTGATTTTGCGGGGATAGCGGAAATCCTACGAGAGAAATTCCGAGTGGTCGTCCTCTTTTCCTCAGGTTACTACCCAGAAAATAGCCGAGTCGTCGAGCGCGCTCAACAGGTATTGGTGGACAGCCTCTTCAAGGCATGCAAGAGGGACAAATCGAAATGGCCCCTTTACCTCCCCTCAGCCCTCTGGGCAATTCGTACAACCACTTCAAGAACAACAGGGTATTCGCCCTATTTCATGATCTACGGTATACATTATGTTTTCTCTTGTGATCTTGACGACGCTACTTGGCAGATTTTGGAATGGGACAAGGTTCAAGATACACCCTCACTTATCGGTATTCGGGCTCAGCAAATTGCCAGACGGGACGAAGTGGCCATCCAAACCTATCGCCACTCGCGTCTCGCAAGACCCCGCGCCATGCAGGACTTTGACGTCAAATTCAAGAGTCAATTGTCATTCACAGATTTCGAAGTGGGGATGTGGGTGTTGAGAGACGAGACGTGGAACGAAACTGGTGGCATAGGTGCCTGGAGGTGGTCCGGTCCTTATATCGTTCACGAGAAGCTCCCGGGCGATGGCCATGTACTCCGAGAACTCGATGGAACCGTGATCGCGGGACACGTTGGCGCGCAACGACTGAAACTATTTTATTACATGGCCGATCAACAAATCCTCCGTTCAGTTTCTGCTTCCCATTGGCAGTTTATCGCAGAATCTCCGGACCGAAAAAACCGAGAGCTCCGCAATTTTTACGCTCGATATGTCGTTCATACATTCCAGGCTTCCCTGTCTCAGTCCTTCGATCACCTTCTCCCCATTGTCACTTACCTTCCCGGGGCTATTCACTATCCAACAAATCGCGAACTCAGAGCACCGGATACGTGGAAGAACTACCCGACAGTGCTCGACCTCTGCGACAATAACGCCGTTTTAGGCGCCAAGATGGCTCGTATCGAAGCACACGTGGCGTTCATCAATTTTCTCGCCGAGCCACGTTTCCATCATGACTCCAATCTTGTGACGATGGACCCCGCGATTTGCCACAGTCAGTACCACCGCGAAACAGCAGCGTCTGCCAATCCGGGCGCGTATCGCCCTTGCTATGACTTTTAATGTCTATTGTTATTTTTATCATTTTCGTTTTTTATTTTTTCCTCGTCTTCGCTTCGTGTTTATTTCTTTCATCGTTGATGTTTACCACTCACCTTTAAACTGTGGACGAGATTCGACGAGGGCATTCGTCAAATCTCTGAAACAGGTCGTATCAATCAGAACCAAACGAAATTCATTCCACCCAGTCGGTCAAAGTCGACCAGAAATCAATAATCTTTTGACGAGCGCCCTTTGATGACGTCGAGCTTCAAATCTTGTTGACGAGGAGCCGAACACAGCACCGGAACGATTGAAGGGTATTGAGATAGGGAAATACGGATTTCTACCGACTGCGTGGTTTTTCTTCTCTCAAAAATCTTACTTACTATACTCGATAAGCGTTTTTCTAATTCTCTTTAATTTTGTCTGAAGCTTTTTCATTGGTACGATATTGGGCGCGATCCAGACCCGTCGACAACCAATAGGATGACAAGTCCGCGCCCTGCCAGATGAATGGAGTTTGGCTGCGAGCGCTCAGACGCTGCTGATTGGGGGGCCAGCACATCACAATAACGCGCCAAATCTCCTTCGTCTTACAGTCACTAGGCAGTTGGCTTGGGAGGAGTCATTCTGGTGGTTAGAGGCCCTGGTGAACCGGTCGTAGCTCAAAAACGGACACTTAGTACACGTACGATTTCCATATTTCTCTGTTTCTTTTTCTTTTCTTTTTTTTACATAAAACCTTATGTCGGTCCAGATGACGCAAGAGTACGCGTGCGTCTAGGAAAATGTCATTTGTAAAAATTGTACATTCCTAGATGATAGGATATCTCTTGTGCCAAGTTTCGTGACTGAAGATTGCATATCGGAAAACTGAGAAGTGCCTACAGTCGACTCCCTCATAACGCATACCGAATGGCCCAGGCTATGGAGTATGCGCTATGAGGGGTATCCGTTATGAGGGAGTCAACTGTAATCAGTCACGGCAGGGTTCGCTAAGATATCAGACACTGCAGATTTTGATACAATAATGTTCTCTTCGCATACGGGTCTAAGAGGAAAGTTTTTCGTAAATATTTACAAGTTGCTAGTCTCGTCCGTTGTGGTGATATACCATCATTCAGTCAATTATCGAGGCCAACAAGTTGCCATCAGTGGGTTATGTAAGCCGGCGTGATTCTCAAGCGTCTCTCATCGCATCCTGTCTCAACGAACATCCAAGATGGATAGGGAGCGGCTTTCGTCGACTAAAAATCTGGTTGACACGCGTGCATGGCCGCACGTAGACCTTTACGAATTCATCCGCCCCGCCTTTTCAGCAATGAGACATTTCATCGATGACCCCTCATTCTCGAATCCAGAACTGCTCGTGGCGGTCCTCAACAGTCAGGCCCACTTTATGGTGCGTATGTTTCATCTTTGTTCGAACTTGAGTTTCACAAACTTTTACAGGATTGTTTTAACGATATCGTACGCCACACGTTACATGGACCCTTCGTACCAGAAGACATTCACCGCTTTCGCCAATGGCATCATGAAATGTTCAAAGCCTTGGGGCACAAACACCGCTCCAAAGTGATAGGAAAAGGGAAGTGGGTTGTTCGTCCGACAGGGAACGTGACTCGCATCGAAGGGGGTTATGTTTTCCCGATCTGCCCGTCCTTCATCGCCCTTCCTCCAGAACACCGCGCTAGTGTCTGTCTCTTCTCTTCTTCTTTGGTTAACGGACTCCCCGAAATCTCAGCACCCAATACGGACTCCACTTTCGAAGCAGCTGCTCGAAGATTCATTGGTAATATTTGTGCCCCTGTAAATTTCTCGGAACTAAACTACACCGACTACAGACTTTTCTGACATTCCGCATGACGGGACCGGTCGAACTTCGCATCCCCCATCAGCTCAAGCTCGTGTGCAACTGGAAGAAGCACGTCGAGAGCGATTTCGGAATGCAACACACGAGCACAAAGTAGAGAAGCTCCCAACCCTGATCGCTACAAGGGAACTTGCACATCTCCGACGTAACGTCCCTGCTGTGAGCTCCGTTCTTATACTGTTCGCATCCTGATTGGTCTGATATATTTTACTAAGCCATCGCGTCCCTGTCGACAATGCGATTTTGTTGGGCTGAAAGACAAGTGCAAGTGGCTGGGTTGGGATGTGAAATGCGGACCTTGTGCGGAAAGCACCAAAGACAGCTGCTCCTTTATAGAGAGCCCGGAAGAGAGAATGGATGCGAGCGAGGCCGCATATTCATGGGGACATGACTCCTTAACGTGTAAGGCGCTTCATTTAGTTGTGACAACCAACCCTAACCGTTCTTGTACCACGTTCTTTAGCCCTTCGGCGACTTCTACGAGACGCCAATCGATATCGAAATCTAGGAAACCTGAATACAGCTGCAGCAGCTGCATCTTTTCGACAATTTGACCAGAACATCGACGAATTCGTGCGACGAGTGTTCCGGCTTGCTGGTGAGGATTTTATGGGCTCTCTGACAGACCATATCTTCGTCGAGGATCACGCCATCATCCTGCTCAATAGGATGATCGACTCCCTGACTGGTCCCGACATGGCTGAGCGACATCCAGATGACTTGGAACCGTTCTATAAGGCTCTCCTGGAGAGTTTTAGCGAGTACAAAACGGACGACCAGATTATGCTCGAGCACTTGGATGAGGAGAGAGATCAATCAGAGCCAGAGAGTGTTGACCCTGATGTGGACTTCGGGACACAAGACACGATTGGAATGAACAGTTCCCAATTCGAAGAGACAGCCCAGGAGAGTGACGATCGTGATTACATGTATATCTCATCAGATTAGCGGTAACCTGTTTGATGATATGGACGTTCATTTTATTATCTTGTTTGTGTTCAATTACTCGTGGTCTACCGTCTCCGTTAGTCCTGTTCTTATCTTGTCAGAAGAAGCTTATGTACAGTGCAGAGCTTTGGACGCGACGATATAGGGGTTTCTTCATTTCTCGGATAGAAAGTGTATTTATTTCGGTCAAGAACGCCATCACTCCAAAATTTAGCACAATATCAGTTAGCATAATTCTGAAAACTTCTTCTCCAAAATCCTTTAAAAATTGTTCTCCCCATCTCATCAATGAGCGCGACAAATATTTCAAAGTCCGCGCTTTGCATAAGCATTGCCTAGAGACTTGCATACAACGTGATTCACACAACATAGACAAAAATCAGTTGTATCGTGGTCTGTTTACGAGACACTACGTCTCCGCGTGATGGTGTCTGGATTCTGTTCCTCAACGTTCGAAAGAATTGTCACAAGCACAATCAAATTTGCGAGGATCAGTAGGGCCCGAGCACGTTACGCGTAAATTCTACGCGTCAGTGATTGAGAGAATTCCACTAAAAAAAATAAAAATAATGCGGCGAAACCGTGTAGCATGTCATGACGTCCGGACAAGCAATGCAAGAGTCAACCGAAACTGTCGCATTCTCGCACTTAACGCAAGTTATTGTCGACGATTAGTACATATAACGGACCTCGTCCACTGCATGTAATACGTCTAATATACTTTCCTTTTTCATGTCCGACAATCGAATAGCGGAAACTATGTCCTTCAACTTCAGTACAATCACCTTCGTTTTCGGGATCAGTCGAACATCGTTTTTTTCCAGATAAATCTTTTAAGATTGTCAATCCATGTTTAAAAAACGATAAGCAAGTTGCTGACCTGGGAAGCAAACACATCTAGCATCGTCTTCAGATCGTGGCGACCTTCCCCCATCCCCTTCTCCCACCAGCAATTGGAATAGAGTCCCAAAATATCCGTCATGGAGTCTCGGTAATGACTGAACGAGACTTTACTCTGTTCAACTAATTGGGTATAGGAACGAGGCACATCCACGAGCCACCCGACCAGTCGAAAGTACCCGATGAGCTCCAGACCGGTCCACTACCCCAGCTCATGAGTCATAGAGTACTGTCGACGATTATCCACTCACCATTTCATTTTCAAGTTCTTTTACACCGCTCCCACATTTTTGAAAAGCCGCTCTTGCCCTCGAAGTTAGCATACAAACCACCAGCTGTGCATCTGTCCGATTCTTCACACACCCCACCCATGTGTGCACCCAACCTGGCCCACTCCCGACCATTTCCGGAATCATACAGACTTCACAAGCATCCAAGAACACTTCCAATTCTTCTAACCTATCCGATATGACATCTAACGTCGCCGATCTTTGCTCGTAGTGCTCGCGTAAAACTTCCATCGTGTCCAATATAATCTTGTCCAAAAGGAAGAAAAAACCAGACTCTTCTTGCACTGGTTTCCCCTCAATCTGACCGCGATACATTACCAGTGCATCTCTCCAGTATTCGGTAGAGTGATCAGCGCATGCGCGCGAGGAGCTCCACCAGGCGTTGGAATAGGTCTCCATAATACGAGTGGGGTTGTCCTGAGAGACGGACAAATGGAATAACTCCAGATCGACCATTGTTCCTCCTTCCGCCGAACGGCCGTATACATATTGAAATAAGTCTCGGAAATACAATGGGCAATCTATCTTCCAATGCTGGGAATGACAGTATCCAAGAAATCGGGCACCATCTGCCTGTATAGAACGTCAGAACTCTGCTCATTCACCATGATACAGTTCGCTTACGATTTCGCGCTGAAGATTCTTCATCCAATACGCATAGTTTTCGTGGCTTTTATCTTCCAAGTCCACCCAGGCCCGGATAGCAGCTCGTGTTCGTGATACCAAGAGGTACACGACGTCTTGTCCATCCTCCCAGACTGATAACGCGGATGCAGGCATACTAGTACTCACAATGCTCTCATTTCTTAGTCTATATACCCTATCGAAACGCCCCAAACAACTACCAATAGCTCTGTAAGCAGCATCCCCTTTCGTTTGTCTTGCGATATGTTCGGTAATTAGAGACAATGCAATCATCGTCGACTTCCTCGAATAGATTAAATTCCTCCACTTTGCATTGGTAAATTCGCAGTGTGTCACCCACTCTCCATCCAATGAAAGTTTATTTCTTTTTTCGATTCATATACATCCGACTTGATATTCTCCCAATCCGTGATTCACAGAATCCGTCCAGTTTATATGTGCAGTCGCCCGTGCTTCCTCTCCCACCTATCGAGTGCTTTCAGATCCCGTACAGTGCCGTACGGTTCCCAGGTCGCCTCTTCGCTCGGGTATCCCTCCCAGTGCACCAGAAACTCGTGTTTACGTCTGACCAATCGATGGTCCATTATAGACTTCACCGCAAACACTCCATCTCTGTTCATTTTAGCGATTCTCTCGATTTTTTTCATCTCTTGTTGTTCTCTGAACTCTTTGAGGGCAGTCGTCCCTTTTAGTAGATGGTACGGTTCAATTGTGTTTTCTACAGGACCGTACCCTTTCCACGCGACGAGATATCGGTTTCCTTGGCCTTTCCTAGGTTTGTAGGATCGTACGATGTAGTCAACGTGGTACCGTTTATGGTGTTTCACAGTCCCCAGACGAGTTCGGACCTAGTGCACTGAGTGATTCAGTTGTTGATTCTCTCAATATATTAACGTACCTTCGGCATCGTGAAAGCTTTTAACTGTGTATTCGCAGAACGACAATACTTATCCATTTCCATCAATCCCCATTTGGCATTGACGATCACAAGTGACGGAGAGTAACGAGCTCAAGCTCGTTATCATCTGTCACTCCTTCACTACCCTCAAGCCCCTTTCGCCTTTGCTCTTGAATTATACCCACTTCCGTTCTCCCGTTTCACATTTTAGTTGAACTGCCAATCAGGAAGTCAGGGTTGTCGACCCTGGTGTGTATTTAGGGACGAAAGGTGCCAGTTAAAGTGACGAACGCGATTACACCCATATCTCGTCAATTTACCGCTAAATAGTGCAGATGCTCGATTGAATATGTTCTGTTTGTGTTATTTTGGGAAAATTGAATGCAACTCACTCGTTATCGACCGTTGGAATAGAGAGGACGATCTTATCGGATTAGAGCACGTGACTAGGTAGATCTATGGGCATTCTGATCCAAGTCCATGGAGTAGTTCGCCAGCCTCAATTGCCCTGTAATGCTCAAGAACGCGCTACCGCGCGGGGGGGATAAATATCCTGCTAACCCTAAAGGCTAACCGAACCCTAACGCGAACCCTAACAGGCGCTGGGGTGCATGGATTTTTTATTCTCATGTACTTGGCAATTCACGAATGTTCTGGCTCATTTAGCGATCGAGAGAATTTTCAGGTTGTTCTCAGGACAAGGATATCATTTAAAAATGACGGTGGGTACGGGATGAGTAGGAATCGAGCTCGTTACGCGTAAATTGTGTACGTCAAAGATTGAGATTATTTCCCGAAAAAAAAAAAAACAGTAAATCGATTACGGTGATACTAAGATTAGTGATTTGGCCATATTAAAATGATATCCCATGCGCATTAAGCCGAATATCTTCTTTCCCTTGACGAGTTTCTAAGATTTGTCGAACCTGTGTTTGGATAAACATACAAGTCACATTAGGATAATGCACAACCCCTACCTCCTCTGGAGGGTTCAAGTTTAACATTTTTGCACGTTTCCACCTCTCTAATCTTTGGGATCCGACCCCTGGGCCATATTGAGGACTTCTTTGGGGAATATTTGTGAGTAGGGTAGCGGACGTTTCAAAGATCTGACATACCTGTCGAACCATCGCAAAATATGTTCCGCCATGGTCGTCCCGACTCCTTCTGTACTGCCCACACGTTGGTAGAGCATAGCCCATTGAGGGTCATTTTCATCAAGCTCTGGGAGTGCTGATTCTCTCTTGTCTGCTTTGGTAACAGTTTCTTTAAACGCTACAACAGAGGGTTGTGAGCGGACTTTGTTGGGTATTTTCGGTTTTGTGAGATCGGCTGGAAGTGGTTTGAAGAAACTAGAAATAGTTGCCTGGTCTGCAGTGCGCTTTTGAACAGACTTTTTCTTGGGCATTGTGGCGGGAAACGGTTGTCGGTACCGATCGTTGTACTAAGCGAAATTGCCCAGGCCGTCGCGTCGTGGTATTGGGGATGATCCCGAGAGTGCCGAAATCGGGAATGTCTTTATGCGCCTGACGGTGAGGATGCTCACGTGTGATGACGGGTTTGAATTCACATTGATTCGTGTCAAACTATGGTGGACAACCCTAAAATTCAGAGTGAGTATTTTCAAAAGTGACGAAAAACAGTCTGGGTCGTTGACTCTGACGATGAAGATAATGGATATTGGGTTTATACGGAAGAATATGCAATCCTACTGAAGACTCGACGAGCATGTACACACTTCCCACCAGCTAGACTGGGTATTCAAGCGTCGAGGCATAGTCAATCCTCCGGGCGAGGTACGCAATCCTCATACTTTAAATATACTGAGGGGTTCTTTACAGCTAACCGTGGTATGGAAGGTTAACCATCAAAAATTAGTAGGATAGGGAGTACATATGCGCCAAGGAAGATAAACTCATGGGCAGTTTGATTTCAGAAGAGAGTGGGGAAAACTATTCGATTCAGGGATATAGAGTGTACTATCATCGAAAATTTAATGATTATAGCGAGCACTTGTCTGAATCTATCTGAATTTGTCAAATTTGTTCGATTGTCACCCTCGAAAATAGACAAATAGCACACATGGTTGGGAGAATTTGACGACGGATTAATGGAAATGTCGAGTCGTAATGCACCGTGGCTTGTGTCAACCATGTGAGAGTGCCAATAAAAATAGAGAATGAGACTGACCCTAACGATAACCGGAGCTAACGCGCACTATGACCCGCTAAGTATGATCCATCCACCAACAACTCCCGAGAAACAGTCAAAGCTATGTTGAAACGCAGATAGATGGAAGGATGCGGTGCAACCAAGACAGATCGCGCTGACTGAGGTTGGGGAGCTACTGAGTGTTGCTGGGATCGCGGGGATGTGTAGGTGGGCACGAGGACAGCAGACAGTGGTGGGGATCTCACACCCTGATGTAGGGGTCTAGGGTTGGAATGGCCCTCTAGTAGTTGAAATGGCCGAGGTGGGCATATCTCATCTTCGCGTAGGCGCTAAAGCATGAGTGCCCTTGTAGAGATCTGGGAGAGTTTCGAAGATAGTAATAGCGCTGCTTTCACCGCCTTCTCCATCTGTTAGCATACAATGCCATTCGAGGACCTGTTATTGACTTACTTTATGAGTTTTACATTTTCGAAGTGGTTTAGCGGTGATAGGCCCTCACCACTGCCAGCAGCGCGTGCACCAGGCTTCAGCAACAACGACGGGAACAAGTTGAATTATTACCGGGTTTGGAATTCAACGTAGTCACATGACCAGGTAGCTAACGTTCGGATGGTATAAAATTAATTTACTGGATAGATTGTATGCATCAGTGATTAGTGGAATCTATTCGGTTTCTTCGGTTTCGATTTGTTCCGGGTTGATAAATTCGTCGAAAGTCCTTCGTAAAGATAGACTGTCTTGATCAGCCTTATCCTTCTGGAGTTGGAGTGCATTGATGATCTGCGAAAATGCAGGTGGCAACATGGAAGGGTCGAAGGGCAACGGGGATGCGCAATGGTGATCTACCTCTGGAGGAGAGGAAGAAAAATGGCGGGGTTCTTCTCTGTGGATAGGTGAGGCGTCTGCTGATGGAGAACGAGGAGAGTGAGAGTAGACTCGCGCCTTCTTGGGCCGTGGGTGGGGGGGCGACGACTCTGCAGCAGTTTCTTCATCACTGTCTAAGTCACATTCTTCATAGCATCTCGGACGCTTGGCAGTGGATGGTGCATTACCAGAACCCGACGCCCATTCAGTGAAAGCCGCACACTGACTCGGGTTGGAAAACATATCTCTTTGCGGTGGTGATAGTGATAAGTAAGCGTCGATAAGATTGGCGAGTGGCCGGATTGGGATGGAAAAAGATTCTAGGACATCGGTGTTCAAGAGGGTCTCGGCGGAATCTGGTCGAGAGGATATGTTGAGTGGGTTAGGAAGAGGTATGAGGTGGGGTTCGGGTTGCATCAACGGTTGGTCGAGCTGGTAGAATACAGAGACCAACTTTTGCTTCTGTTGTTGTAGACGGTCGTATTTTTTGTGCAAGGGCGTTGTTAATACTGGTATACTCTCCCGAATAGAAGTCTCCTTTTCAACGAGAGATTTTATCTTGTCGTGCGTATGAATGACTCGATTTTCGGATTGCATGGATAGGTCCTTCTCCACTTGCGCCTGTCGCTCCAACTCTGCTGCTTTGTCATCCGCTTCCCGCTTTTGCCGCTGGTACTCCTCCGACTCAGTCAAGAGTTGTTGGGTTCTGACGACAAGGGCATCCGCGAGCTGAGTGTTCTTCTTTTCGATTCGGGTGATCTCCGACCGGGAGTGGCTACTTTGTTCTTCGATATCATCCAGTGAGCGCTGGATTTCTGCTCTCTCTTCATCACGGGCATGGCTTCGCACAGCGATCTGATGAGCTGGTTTTTCGGGCATGACATGGCGTGGTGAGTAGAATAGCATGCTGCCGGCTGCGACCATTTCCGTAGACAGGACCAGTGTATACCACTCATGACTGGTACGCACCAACTCCATCAATTTGGGATAAAACTCGGCTGCAGAGGGGCGCTTGAATTCGTTTTTTGGGAATTGACGTTCCAACGCAGAGAAAATTTCGACCGATGTGGCATTTATTGATGCCATAATCTGAGATCGTTTTAAAATAATGGAGACGGTACACGGAAGACATTCACCTGGGTATTAATACGCCTTCGATCTTCTGGTAGCTTCTTTTGACTGAGGGAGTCGAAAAGGCAGTGCCTAGGTTTCATTGGGCAGTCTAAATCATTCGTTTTCGGAGTATAAGTGGAAACGGAGAATGAATGGACGCCCAGACATATGATGTTGAGCTAAGGCACGTGAGTGAGTGTTGGAATGTAGACGTTTAAATTTTACTGACTGCACGCATTGTGTTGATGTAAGGTAGAAATGCGTTTGAGAGGAAATTGGGAATATTCGACAGCAGTCTCGGGTACATGAGCTAAATTGGAGCTGGAGTCTGTCTGGGTAGGAACGAAATGCAGGTTATGACTTACCAACAGGGGAGCGTTAAACGATTGAGATACTTCTTTTATGATAACTTGAATATCCGGCTGTTCGATTCGTATCGGGGCCTGTGAGAAATGTTTCAGTTCAAGCGTTAATGACAAGTCTTTCTTTATGCGCTTGATAATTCCTGCTTGGGCGTATATACAGGCGGCAGCGAGCTGGCGGAAAGTGAGTGGGAAGCGACAGTACCTTAAAAAGGGGTTTTCTCACCGGGCCTATGTTGAGGCATCTCAAGACATAAATAAACTCTATGAGCGCCATCGGGTCCTTCCACCACATCTCGTAGGCGCTACCATGGTCGCAAAACTGCGTTGATTGTGGCTGCGTTCCGCCGGTCAACCCTAAACGAGTCAAGTACAGGGCTTCAACGATATATGTGCAGCCCAAAATACGATGGATCATATGCCTAGAGTTTTTGTCTCCGCCAACGAATTTGAATTTAGAAGTCGTGATCTGCCGCGTCGAATCGATACCCGCCGCTGTCCGGTCTTGGTTTGGAAAGGGGCGATCGTCATTCCGAGCGTAATGAGTGTGAAATAAGTTTATGAGAGTAGAAAATTCCCATGGAAGAGTGTTGCTGGCTTGGGGTAATACGATATTTTCGTGAAGCATAATGCGGTCGATGGCCGATGGATCGCTTGCGAGGACTTGTGTTTCTTAGTTAGTGAGAAGCAATAGCACGTTAGGATACTCACTTGGATGGAGGATGTCGAATACCCAGTACACGCTGGCCTCCTTAACGCTATGCTGTTCGCAAAATAGTTTGAGTGCATGTTGGCGGTGCTGACCATTCAAAATTGTAAATCGGAGCACGCGGTTGTCGACTCGGTAAACATGTTCCCTATTGGGTATCGTGGATGGGAATAGATGCGGATTCTCCAATATGGCAACTCCTGGGTGGCTTAACATGAGCGTAGCTGGGTTTCCATCGAAAGAGTCACAGATTGTTTGAGCATGTCCGACGTCCAAATCGCGTTGCTTTCTATGCGGGGCCAATTGGTCGATGGGAATGAGCAGACGACAAATTTTCCCGAGGTGTACTAAATGGTCGCTTGGGAGAAATTTTTTTGCTGAAGCGGCGAGGTATTCAGGGGGAGGGGCGGAAGCTGAAAGGGGGGTGGTGTTACGGCTGAGAGGGGGACACGCTAGGAATGTGGCTATGGTAGCTTGGTATGCCTTGAATTTATCCATAGTTGAGGTTAGAGGAAGAGGAACCGAAAGTGATGAAATAAATTTATGGACTAGGGGTTATGGGCGGATAATCCACTTTGGGAAATCGGCGGCGGTGGATGCCACATTAAGTAATTTGGCGGGAACCCGCTTCACGTCGCTATGTAACTATGCACTGTGGATTAAGACGCCAGTCGTTAAACAACCATGCACACAAGGGATTTTCTTGTGTTGGCCTGGGGCACGGGTACAGGTGGGGTTTATCCAACCTTCGCTATACCTGGAGCACGGGTTGGCCCGAACGTTTAAACTCCGAAAAGGAGATCATTCAAGTGTCTTGCCATCGCCGCGCATTGTGTTGTGCTGGAAACCCGTAACACAAGAAAAAGGTGAACGAAAGTCCCTGATTACTTATATTCTCCGGTGACTAACATCTTTACAGCAAATCTTTAATGTTACTACTGCTCCACGATGCCAGCACATACCTCGCCAAAGACCACCACAGTGCCTCTCCCCTCCAACGAGGGATGTAGGCGTGTTTTTGTTGTTGCAGGAACTTAGGCAGGTGTCAGATGCACCATGGGAGGGACATGCAATGAGATACCCGCTCCGTATGTATAACCAATACTTTCTTTCCCCTTGCCGGGCCTGATCATGATTACACGTCATCGCCATTTCCAACTCCTTGCGAATGTCCACTATGGGTGGCCCATGGGATCAACGACTGGCCAGCGTCCACCATCATGACTGACTATGTGCCCTTTCGATCATCCCCAGAATTGACACCGACCGACGAGGTTTCAATGACGACAACCGCCGCCTTCCATGTTGAAAGTCCCGCACGGTGTTGAGACCACATCAACGTGCCCCAGTCATGACCCCAGCGCCGACCGCCATGTTGTTGGAAATCAGGGTGTACGCTCTGCGCTACACATGCCCTTCGTATCCTCGCAAGACTGCACGGCAGTGTCCATTGACACTTGCAATGCACTTGCGAGGCGATTAGGCATATTCTGGAAGTGTACCCGTGCACAGGTTGGAGGACCCGTACTCGTATCCGTCGAAACCCGTCCCCTTGGGTACAGGTGCGCATAGCCCTGCAAAACCCTAGGGTTACCCGTGCCAAACTCTAATTCAAACCCACCTTTTTATTTAGGAGAAGCATTCAACTTCGATATCTTTTTTAGAAGAAAAGGGAAAAATGTTGTGATTTTTATATTTAATACCGTGAAAAGTACGGAGACATGCTACTAGTAATATATTTGACGTCATGATTATTTCCCGAAGAACAAATTTCCATTTTTCATCTTCCTTGGCTTTGCTCGTTTGGACGGAGGTGTTGGGGAACCATGATCGCCTTCGCGATTGAAGATGGTTTTATCCAAATCGACGGTTTTCAAGAACGAGGTGGAAACTGAAGTTGGAACTTCTTCCATTCGCGCGAGTTCTTCAAGTGCATTTTGGTCCAAATCGGACCCAACATCATATTCAGAGCTCGCAAGTTGTGTGGCAGGGAATGTCTTTTCAGGGAAGGTCGACGGGAGGGGTTCATCTTCCTCATCGGCTATCTGCACTTGACCAATGCGCTGTGGTGCAGGAGCAGTGGGTGGGATCGTGGATTGTGGTCGACCCTCAGGGGTCCCATCTACTATGATGCGTGGTAAGTTGGGAAAAGGATTAAATTGAGCAGATGGGTATTACCGCTATCATTTTCATGGAGACGCGGACGCTTGGTGAGGAGCTCTCTGGACTCTGGAGATGATGCAATGTTTGGCCGCTTTTGCCTTGTGTGGAGAGAAGATGAATCCGGTGCATCTTCCATTTTATTTTCTTCTGGGTTGGTATTCCGGTCAGTTCGCAGTTGATTATGGGATTATAAACGTTACCTACCAATATCAGGGCCTTTATCGTCAACGTCAGACATTTCGGGATCGATTTGTTCAAGTTCTGGGGATATTTCAGCAATGAATGGATGGAGAAGAAGGAAGACGTACGGCTGGCGTTGACATCGAACAAGGATAGCTTCGGTTCTGGATTGGGCCCGGGCATAAAAAATGATCGCCGCTTCCTGCGAAATTGTTTGTTAAGATCGCGCTGTTCCTTCTCGAACATCCGTTTCTGTTCTTTCAAAGACCGCTCTGGGTAGATGTCTTTGGATTTCAAAGTGTTCGTGTTCAATGATGCGTAATAAGCTTTCATTTGCTCTTCCGTGGCGGGGGCATTGAGCGCTTGTGGGAGCTCGTGCTCTTCGGCAAGACTTTTTAGGGTCTCGTCGTCGAGGGATGCGGCACCGTCGGGCCGACTGTGCATGATTTGGGCGGCCATGGATGCGATCAATATGGCCTATGGGCTGGTGAGATAACGGAAATGGATACGAGAAGGAGATGAAACACGACCTTCATTAGAGCTCGAGCCTTCTGGCAAACTTTGTTTGTGAGTAAAACTTCCGAGTCTTTTCTGGAAGGGTGCGTGGGTATGGAACCTAACTCAGGGAGGAGGAGAATCTGTGTTATTTTAAGGAACGCCTCCTCAGTCCTTCTCTCCATCTCCTTCGCAGTGGTCTCTAGTTCCAATTTTCGGGGACGAGAGATTGTCGTTTGGGTGAGGTCGGGTGAGGAGCCCCCGGGTTGCTCGGAAATATCATCCCAAAAGCCAGGCCACTGGCCAAGAGCACTCGTAAGATACGCGTGGAGTTCCTCTCGCAGGCTCCAGACTTCGTTTTTCTCCAGGAATTTTAAACCGTGGTGAATATGTGTCCAAAGGGCCGTTACTGAGTGGTTTGCGTATGTGCGGGCTTGAGTCGCGATCTGGCTTTTGGTAGCGGATACCCATCGCACGCCAGTGGCCTCCAACATGTTCTTCAAAATGTAACCATATTCGAGTTGAAGCAGTTTTTTGGATATGTTGGTGTTGCCAATGGTTGCGTCCGGGTATCCGGGGGTAATGGTATCGTCGTTAAACTGCGGGTCTTTCCTGATCCATGATTTCATGAAAGTGGTGAGCGCGTAATGTTGACGAAAGTATAATGGTTTCCCTTCATCCCCAGATTCAGAGGCGTTGGAATCGTAATCGGAGTCGACGACAAACGGATCATCTTTACTCTTGGACGTATACACGAGAGAGGAGAGTGGGGGACATGTTAACTTGCTGTCGAGTAGGACAGTGTTCATTTTGGGCAAGGTAACTGTTCGATTGGAGAATATGATCGACAAGACCTTGACATATTCAGGTTATTAGAAATTTAGAATGTTTCGGGGAAGTATATGTTAGTTGAATTTACCTTGTTGACGATATACCGTGGGGTTTGGTCTTTGGGTTGGTGCCTGGTGGCCCACTGATGTAAAAGCAGAGTCGGTTGATCTTTGAATTCGGTCGTTTTTTTGCTGTCCAAGATTACGGCGTGATAGAATGGCTCGAGCATACGAAAGACTTCCATGAGTGGGACTTCGTATTTTTCAAGTGACGATGCCATATCGACCACGAAAGCGCGGCACAAAAGCGGAGTGGCAGTGGGGAGTTCAAGGCCGATCTCGGCGGTATTGAAGATCTGAGTTCGAAGAGCAAAGTCTACGCGTTTAACGAATCCCTCGAGGACAGGGGTAGCACCGGGGAACTCGAGGTCCTCGCCGACCTGCTCCAATCGATTTTCGACCCAGTGTTCAAGCGCCTCGGCAAGTTCTGTGCGATAAAGGACGAACGTGTTGGTGTAGTCCTTTTCCTGAAGGGCTGTATTCACTCCATAATCGACGCGGCTGGAAAAGAAGTGGTGGGCATAAGCCTTGGTCACGATGACGAAGAACGTTTCGTCCAAGAGGTCAGGAACGGGATTCAAGAGTTTCTTTATAGTTTCCAATGTGGCAGTACCATCAAGGATATCGATGGGGGAAGTGATGAAATCTAGAACCATGACACCTTGCCTGAAGAAAGCTTCGAGGTACTAAAAAATGTCTAAACAGCTTGCACAAAAAGTCGGGGTTGAGACCGCTCACTGGAAAGATAGATTTTCGCCACTTGTGAAAGAGGCTGATTTTGATGTTTTCGCTCCAATGCCTTGAATATGGATAGAGGGGTATGAGCTCGAGCATGAACGTCGTGTTCCTGATTATCATTGGAAGGCGCTGCGGGCCGGATGTAAGCATCGGTGAGTTCTGGTGGGCCAGAACGTGTTCAGCCCAGTTCGCACGCGGGCGTTCGCTGATCAAACCTAGGATGAGTTCCAATGATTCATCGTCGGTATCAGGAACTTGGTATATAGGTATGTTCTGCGCAAGATTCAATTTAATTTGGGCAGAATATTTGGAGTTCAAGATCTTGTCTGTCGTCGAAATAAGTAAAGCGAAGGAAGTCAGGAATTGAAAGACGCACCGAGGTCGTATACAGCTACTAGCCAACTAGAGGATTCGCGAAGGAGATCGATGAGTTCGACGCGTCGGGGGACGTGAGTTTCTAGCTGCTTAGCGGAGAGCGCCTTGGAGTTTGCTGCGGACAACTTGAGGGCCCTGATGATTCTAGTATATTCTGCCACATTATCCCGGCAGAGGTACTCTCGAATATAGACTATCCGACCATGGCCATTAATCACCATGGCTCTTGCGTTATCAAAATCGTGTCGATCCTGGAAACGGATGTGGGGGAATTCTTGTCTGCGTGTCGGGTTTGGGACAAGGGACCCCCGCTCGACAAACCTTCCGGATATGACGATGACGATCGCATTTTCGGGATCATAACGATGAAGGTTGGTTGGAGGGATAATGGGGTTCGATGGGTCACCGCCGACGGCCAATACGAATTGCTTCAACCGTTTTTTGGACATCTGGCGGTTGTTGACTTCGCACAGACTAAATTCTGGACCTATGCCCAGATCGCAATTGTCGGCGAATGACATGATAGAGAAACCCATAAAGGCATCCACGGTCTCTCTTCTGACCACAGTGGTGTCTGAGGGTTGGACACGCGAAGGACTCGGCTGTAACTTGTTAAATCAGGTTCAGTAATCGGAAACGACATCGAAAATAATTGGGATCTCTCACTGGGGGCATTTTCTGCTATGAGGAAAAGAGTGTGTCAAAGAAGGCTGCGTATGTAAAGGATATAGAAATACCTTATTTTGTCGAACCATGTTGGGGGATCTGGGTGAGGGTGTGGATAAGACGTGTAGAGCGCTTATATATGGGATCGACCAAACATGTGCAACAAATCAAGGCGATGGAATTGGATGAGTCATTGACGGGGAGAATTGCACTAAGAGTGACAGAAAGTAGCGAAGTGGGCCCGGGCCGTCGTTATTGATCAGCAGGTAAAGCACCCATCAGGGAATGAGTGACGAATGATAACGAGCTCGAGCTCGTTACCCTCTGTCACTGATCAGCAGGTAAGGCGCCCGTCGGGGAATGAGTGACAGATGGTAACGAGCTCGAGCTCGTTATCATCTGTCACTGATCAGCAGGTAAAGCGCCTGTCAGGGAATGAGTGACAGATGATAACGAGCTCGAGCTCGTTACTCTCTGTCACTTGTTGTTGCCAATACCAAATAGGGGTTGATAGGGATGTTTATCCAAGTTGCCGCAATGAACTGCATTGGGAATGTAAAACGCCGTGAGGGGTACCACGTGGACTTCATCATGCGATTCTATCTACTAACCCATGACTCGTTACTTGGAAAGGGTACGGTCCGGGAGGATTCTCTCAGTGCACCTGAAGGGATGACCAATCAAAGAGGCGCCGTGGAAACCCATACACTATTGTGAATGGATTCTGTGAATCAACGATTGGTAGAATAACGAGTTAGATGTATATTAAAAATAAAAATAAAGTTTCGTTTGAGAGCTAATTAGTCTCTCGTAGACAGACCACGATACAAATGATTTTTATATATGTTGCGCGAATCACGTTGTATGTGGTCTGTTGCTTATCGCGCCCTGTCAGAAAATGCTTATGTCAAATGCGGACTTTGAAATATTAGTAGCGCTCAATTAACGAGACGAGAGGGACAATTTTTAAAGGATTTTGGAGACAAAGTTTTCAGAATTATGCTAATTGACGTTGTGCTAAAATTTGGAGAGATGGCGACGTGGTATGGAAGGGTTGAGGAACGGTCCATGATCACGTGAGCTGCTTTGAAAGTGATGCGCAGATCTGCTCCTCTTAGCACAAAATATTTTCATTGGCTATTGACACGGTTCGGGGGAGTGATAAGAACCCGAGGAATGTGATTGGATAACAGCGTCGCTGGCGCTAATATCAATAACTTGACAGAGTGACAATTGTTCCAATCACTGATGCGCAGAATCGGCCGCGTGAAGAGTGTGATGAAGAGTAACGAGCTCGAGCTCGTTATTAAGTCACTCGGGATATCTACAGCTATATAAACACGTCTGACCGCCTTTCGATGATTTTATAACCCCACTTTAATCACCATGGAGCAACAGCAAAAAGTGAGCACCTCTGGCCAGTCGAAATCAATGATTGTCGCTGATATAACACCCTAGGATGTCATGCACCGTATCTCTTCTCAACTATATGACACTCCCATCCTGGAAGGAGTCAATGTAGTCGTCAACGCGGAGATTAACGTTGTTATATGTCTCTCCTGCGAGACGGCGATCACCCCGGGTTACCTTGTCTCCCATTTGCGAAAGCATGACTACGCTATACCCTCTGTTCGTCGGAATGAAATCGAACACGAACTCTCAAAACTGCGTCTTCCTATTTGCTTACCGCCTCCCCCTACCCAAGTCATTCCAGCCCTCGAAGGCCTTCCCGTCTACCAAGCCATCTATTGCCCCGACTGCTCCTCCGCTTTCCTCGCCGACGATAGTTTCAAAAAGCATCGACGAGAGAACCATCGCCATATTCGTCCTCCGAACCCAACCACCATCGGGCCCGCACAGCAATTGAATAAAAGTCTCTCCCGCACTTTCTTTCGAGTCATCGTACCCGCTCTCGAAGTTGTTGATCTCAAGAAACCGTTTCATGCTATGTTACAAGATATCGAAGCAGGTCAAAAAGCTCTGGTCCCCGTAACGGACGTTAGAAACGTTTCTCCCTGGTTGCGCATTACCAAATGGCACGAATCATTCAAAGGCCTCGATACCGATATCCTCCGTTCCATGGTGGAGCATCCTACTAATGAGGAGTTCCCCAATCTATCGGATGCCGTCCTTTTCTTTTTCCAGAAAGCCTCGGACTATATCGAAGACACCACGACCCTGGTGCTACAAAAGCTCAACAGCCCAGACCCTGATAAAAAGTACGAAGTTTACCATTTTCTACGACATAATTTAATTATTCTACAGTGGTATAAATAACATGCCGTTCAACAAACATCAGAACCATTTGACGACGTTGCCCATATACTGTGTACCTATTGTCAATTTACTCGCCATGTTCCTCCGGCCGGACCGGATCTTCATCATCAAACTTCCCGACGATATCATCCAAGCGATAAGCTCGCTATCTTCGTCGGTGAATGAAGGTCCTATTGAGGAAATCAGCGACGACATATTCCGACTTTTGTGCCTGATCTGGACCCGCGCTTGGACCACCGAACAAGGTTCCAAAATCACCGATCCTACTATCCAGTACCTCGCCCTCTCCACGTTACAGGAAAGCGGTAGTTTCTCCCCCCCGATTAACGTCACAAATACCCTCGCCCGTTTTCAATATTGTATGCGCCTCACATTCCTCACCGACATGCATCAGTCACCGAACATTGAGGAAGCGTGTGAACGGCTTCAACACTGGTTCATTGAAAAGAACGAGTCCACGTTCAATTCTTTGCGCACACTGCAACACGTCGCCACTAGCATCGCTTACACAACCGTTAGCGTCGCCAAAGTCTTCTGGAAAAATGACGATTATGATTTGCTCATCTACCGTGGTGCGCCGATCTCATTCAAACTTCTCCCTGTGATGTTCGAGGCCCACGAAGATCAAATGGTGCAAATCTTCCAGAAAGATATTTTGCTTGGCCTTCCGCTTTCGGTGACGTACTCCCACATATTTGACGATGCAACGAATAACAGGCCGGGATATTCATTCATTCACGACACCCGTAACCCGTTTCAAAAGTGCAAGACCATGTTATTAGATGCGATCCTCCAGTCACCCGAGTTGTGTGCAAAGTTTGTCAAATTCAACGATGGGAAATCTGTTCTGTGGAACCACCAAGCGTTGCATCAGTGGCTGATGGCCTATTCCAAGCTCCAGTGTCTTCAACTCATGCGGGCAAACATGACGACAGGATCTCCCAGTCGAGGAACCGAGCTCACGGCAATGCTCCTCACCAACACGCCCGAGTATCCCCTTCGAAACTGTGTCATTTTTGGGAGCTATGTCACCTTACTCTGCACCTATCTAAAAACGAGCAATCTGTCTGGCAACGACAAGTGCATTCCGCATGCGTTGGATGCGTTTAGCTCGGATCTTCTCATCCAAGACCTCTCCATTGCCCGCCCCTTTGCCGAACTTGCTGCTTACATATATTTCAACGAATCCCCTGCCGTCGTACATTTGTACCGCACCCACCTCTTCGTCAATCAGGACAAGCTATTCCAAACAGCCGATCTGAGCATGGGATTGGAGATGCTTACCTTGACTCACTTGGGCGTTAAATTGGGCGTAAGGCACTGGAGACACGTCAATACTGCGTTTCGACGCAAGATTTGTCCCCACATGGACCAGTTGTTGGATGACGACGAGAAAGATTCGATTCCGGCGCTTCAAAGTGGTCACAAGCGCGGAACAGAAAATCGCCTGTATGGCATCTCTCAAGATGGAGTTGCCGGTGCATCCGAAGACTTGCTTCCCTTGTTCCTGGAGGCCAGTACAGACTGGCAAATCGCATGCTCCGTAGTCCCCGGTGGTCTCGCTATCCCATACACTGAAGCGCGCGTCTCCCATTTTGCAAATCTCGTCGATCAGGGTAAAATAAAACGCCGCTCCACATCGGCTAACGATGAACTACTGGCTTACGTCAACCAGAGTCTCTTCGCATATATTTCAGCCCTTGACGAGCGTTTGATCAAGCAACAAGAATACCTCGATCGAAAACTTGAAGAACAACACACAGCTCTGATGCAACAGTTCACTACCGTGGTCGCTCAACAGCTCCAGGAGCAAGAAACACGGCTGGTGAAGCACATGGCTCATAATTTCGGGGATCGTTCCCTTGAAGTGGAAGATTCGAACTGGCAAGGTATGTATTTAAACCTTTTGTGATACCACGCGCTAATTCCATTTCGAATTATAGTCATCCAACGGATCGAAACACCCATCCCCACATGTCCCACTATAACTAGAGCTCTCCCAACTCCTTCTAGTAGTATGACTTTCGTTGGCAGCAGTCAAACCACTCTGCAAGGTACTCAAGCTTCCTCCGTCTTCTCGATTTCCGACCCTCTGCCTCCCGCGGAAACATTAGAGCACATGGCCCTCGGTGCACTGCGCACCCTCCTACAACGATCTGATGCGGATTGGTCATCACCCCAACAACGACAGGCTGTTATTGCCGTCCTCGAATGCCAAAGAGACGTTCTCGCTATCATGGCTACTGGTTCTGGAAAGACTATGCTCATTCTTATCCCTGTTCTCGTCGAGCCCGACAAGACTACCGTCGTCATTTTACCTTTGAATTCCCTCATGGATGACTTGTGTCGACGGCTCAACGGATTCTCCATCCCTTACGAAATTTTCCAAAATCGACGCCTTCAGGGGCAGTCAAACCTGGTCGTTGTCTCAGCGGATATCGCAACTACAGCCATCTGGAAACACGAAATTTCGATCGTTGATAGTAGAAGGAAGGTCGTGCGCTACATATTCGATGAGGGACACGTACCCTTAAGCGCGCAAAACTATCGACCTGTGCTGAAGAAAGTGGAAGAGCTGCGTGAGGCCTTCCCAGTGCAACTCGTGACTTTGTCTGGAAGCATATCTAAAGCCCAGGAATCGGTGGTGCGCCATATGTTCTGTCTTGGATCCGACACCTTGGTCATCAGAACCAATACCAACCGCCCTGAACTCAAGTTCGTTTGGCTACCACAAGTTGAAACCACAGCGTTAACGGCGTCGGTGCAGGATGTCGTCGCCGCACAGGACCTCAGTGATCCAAAATCGAGGGGACTAATATTCGTTGCTACCAAAGTCATTGGACGCGAGATTTCCCAGGCCCTCGGGCTCGACTTTTACTGCGGGGGAGATCTCACACCGCTGGAGCGCGTCGAATATCACAATCGATGGTTATCAGGTGAAAACCGGGTGATGGTGTGCACATCTGCCTTCGGAGTCGGCAATGACTACTCACACACACGATTTGTGATACACGCTGGAAGTCCGTTCGAAATGATCGGATACATACAAGAGGTCGCCCGCGCAGGCCGTGATAAGGAAATGGCCACATGCATCCTCATTCCAACGCCCCGGGGTACCTTGAACATCTCATCAGGCGATGAAGACTTTGGAGGAAAGGCCGCTATGCAAGCCGCTCTCAGGAAACGGGACGAATGTATCCGCTACTCCCTCACGGCACATATCGATCCCATTGGCACTCGTTGCTACGACGATGCCAAAAATGAGATTTGCTCCTTCTGCAACTCAGGTTCTCAGTGGGTGTAAGTGCCGCTCTCTTTGGTTAAATTCTGTATTCAAACCTCTGAGTTATTCTAGGGACGTTCGGCCTCCATCTGAACCTAAAGAACAGCCAGAGACCTCACATCGTTCGTTGTATCGTCCACTTAATTTGAATCCACGATCGCAGGACAAAACCCAGTCGTAAGGCTACCTCAAACTCCTGCCTACATTTTTTGGCTAATAAAAATTGACAGAAACAAGCGAACCTACTCATCCCCATTCCAACCCCAAACTGACGAGTCAAAACGACGCCGAGTCAGTCAAGAATCCACGGAGCTCGAATACACATCAAATTTCATGTTGTACCTCCCAGGTTACGAGTCTCGGTGCCCATATTGCATAGTCAATGATGCGGATGACTCGCAACATATGTTCAGCACTTGCCAAAACTTCAACAAAAATGTTAAGAACGGCTTCCCAACCTTCTACGACTTTTCGAGGTCCATCCGATACAACCATCACCAGCGGGTATGCTACAGATGCCATTTACCTAATGGATACGAGGACCGGATCCACCCAACGTTCAAGCCGAATTCCCCTGATTGTAAATATGAAGATCTACTCGCGCCTTTAGCCTTTGCGATCTATCGACACCCAGTCAAGTCTCTACACCTGGAGAACCATTTTGAACTTTCTCTTCCATCGTTGCGCCACTTCACGGCGTGGTTGAACGAGCCCCCGATTCCAGGCCATAAGAGTAACCTCACGGCGGTTTTTCTTTGGTACGCTGCAACTGCTTAGTAATCCGGTGTTGTACGCCGCATTTGTCATCACTCAGCATAAATTTTCCTAATCGTCGAGTCATAGAATTATGCCCAGTCACACGTTGAACTTGTAATTACTCTACTCCTCTCTGGTTACAGTGCCGTTGTTAAATTCTATTACCTTCAACCGCCTTTTTGAGTACAATAAATATTTGGAAACATCGATTTTGTGATAGAATAGTTGTATTCCAGATTGTAAATATGAAGATCTACTCGCGCCTTTAGCCTTTGCGATCTATCGACACCCGGTCAAGTCTTTACACTTGGAGAACCAATTTGAACTTTCTCTTCCATCATTGCGCCACTTCACGGCGTGGTTGAACGAGCCCCCGATTCCAGGCCATAAGAGTAACCTCACGGCGGTTTTTCTTTGGTACGCTGCAACTGCTTAGTAATCCGGTGTTGTACGCTGCATGTGTCATCATTTAGCACTAATCTTCGAGTCATAGAATTATGCCCAGTCACACGTTGAACTTGTAATTACTCTATTCCTCTCTAGTTACAGCGCCATTCTTAAATTTCATTGTCTACAACCGCATTTTCATGTGTATTTGAGTACAATAGATACTCGGAAACATTGATTTTGTGGTAGAAATAGTTTTGTATTGTACTATGAATTTAACTTGTTTAGTCGAAGCCCACAAATGATATAAACCAAAATGAACAATGAACCAGAATCAGTTGTGTGAGTAAGGGGACGATCATACCCAATGCACAGAAGGCTTTAAAATTTTACAAATCAATGATTGTAAGAATTTGACATTAGCATACCGGTGCAGGCAGAGAAGGGCGAGTTAAACTTATAGAGATCCCCCTAGTTGACTTCGCTACTTTGTTCCTTTGCCACCTCCATTCGCAGATATGATGAAATGCATCGTTTCCGCTAGCTGGAGGTGGGTGCGGTTTGGGTCTCGTTGTCATTGTCGTTGTGACCCATGCCCTCTTCGATTCGGGTGTTGGATTGTCCCCACTACCGTTGTATTTCGACAATACGACTCGATCGCGTACCAAGTGGCTGCATCGTGTGGTGGCCGCCATTGGAGACACCGCCCACACCCGCAAGGTAAGCGGGGATGACAGCAATATGCTCGACTAATCACACAGTCGCAATTGCGAAGATAGAGCCGTAGGTGTAGGCGTCGCAGCGGGTGTCATGGGAAGGGGCAGACGTGGGCCGCAAAACGACATGTTTCGCTGGATTTGGTAGCTGGCATGACAGGGGAATGGAAGTGGGCGGTGTAAAAAAATATGTTTCGTCGGGTTTGGAAGGCGCCTGGATTGACAACACATGAGTTGGGGGTTGTGTCATTCTGACGTTCACGACGTACCTGGTGGGTCTCCCTCATCAAGGGCCTCCCCTAGTATTCTCGTACCCTTCCACATGCCCCCGGCTCCTTCGAAACGTAGCCCACAACCCTTGCTGGGAGGGCACTCGAAACCTGCATGGTCCGTGTAAACGAGAAAGAAAGAAACTACCTGTTGGTGAATAAAACATATTAGAAATGGTTAAAATCGATAATAAAAGACTTACAAACCTTTTTTTGAGGTTCCTGAGCGCGGGACGAGAGGTGCGGGGACAACGAGACATGAACGAAATAATGTATAAACAAACTGTCGTTGACGATATGTTTGTATCTGTTTGAATCTAATATCCTGCGTCTCACATTTGCAAGTGAGGGAGGATGAACGGCAGCGGCTGTGGCGAGTGGTATTTGCATCGAACCTGCGGGAGATTGTGGAGAGGTCGTCAGCAGAGAATAAAGAAGAAAAAAGATCAGAACGAGGTCGCGATATCATCACGAACCCGTTCGATCCCTCTCACTGTCGAATTACGGAACAAAAATCGGCATATCTGGTTGAACAGACATCCCAGGGGACGAACGTACTGCAGTAGGAGCACGTTCGATCCCTCTCGCTCTCGAAATAACCACTACGCGATGGGTCGAACATTCTCCGACTCGCACTCGCAAGTGAGGGAGGAGTACAAATAGCCGATATCTGCACGTCTGGTTGAACAGATGTGCAAATGGGCTAACACGCCGCTACTGTGACGCGTATGAGCCCGGGAGGGAGGATGGATGGCAGTGATGGGTGGTGTTGCGACGAATTGTGGGGGATTGTGGAGATATCCTCAGTGCCGTGGATGTACGCAATGAAACGACGTGTTTCGACAACATGTTTCGCCGGCTTGGGTGGTTGTCGAGAGTGTGGGTGTCGAAATCATAGTTTTGACGGCTTTCGAAAGTATCTGTAATTGCAAAAAATGAGTTAGGCGGTCGCCAAATAGAATTCGCGGAAGGTGTCGTCGTTTCGACACCGTCCGCAACGCACCTGCTGGGTCTCCCTTATCACAGGTCTCCCCTATCGTTCTCGCACCCTTCCACATCCGCCCAACTCCTTCGAAACGTAGCCCACATCCCTCGATAAGGGGAGGGGCTCAAAAACCGGCATGGTTCGCGTGAATGACCTTAAAATCCCCTATATTGGTGGAAAAACAGGTCAGAAATGCATAATAAAACACTTACTGACTTTTTATTGACGTTTGACAGCGCAGGACGAAAGGTGGGGGGAGTTGTTGGTGGTGGTTCGAGATAGAGATCAACACGCATTGATGACTCGATGGATGACATAAGCCATGTGGCGCACCCGACTTAGGTGGTTGTGAATTCTCTCTTCCTGTCGGATGTCGTTTCCCGCGACACAGGAGAGAACATGCAGCTCGAAGAACCGCATGTTCTCTCCCCCTCGCCTACCATTTCCCACATCAGAGGACAGAGAATGCCTCTCACATACTGTTCCCGAGAGACGGGTGAAAGATTCTCGTCCTGTCGCATACGATCTCTACCTACCATATATAATATATATATTTCCTCTGAATATATCTCTGTCCCCACTCTCATTGTGTGCAGATGCCTATACCTAAGTAGGACAAGCAGTAGAATGTGGTTATTGATGAGTCAGTTGAAGTCGCCGTCAGAGAACCGTTGAGTACCTTACAATACGTCCTGAGAATTTGGAAAAATTTTACACTTCACTGATTGAAAGAATTTGAAATCGGCTTTAGGGTGCAGTAGTTTGGGTGCGAGGAGGGGAAATTTCTGCATGGTGGACGCAGCGGGAAAATTATTGGAGAACTCACCAACGCTCTCTTTCGAGGACACGCTGGCGGGGTTGAATATCTAAAACGAGTACAGTGAGCAGATGAGGTGAGTGGCTTACCGGAACTGTCGTCCATGCCCAGAACACGCACCTAGATTAGTTTGTGAGTATGCCATGATGGGGGATGAAATAAAAATGGGTTGCCATCTGCAACTTGAACGTTAGAGACCCAGGTAGTGACGATGAGCACGCAGACACAGAAAGATGAACACGATAACCACTTACCAACGGCCCTAACACTCTACTCAGAGTTGGCGACATTGTTATAACGTGTGAATGTGAATAGATAAACCCTTACCGCTAATCCACTGCTGAAACTATTGAAATTGAGTAGCCCATCGTCGGTTGTCACGATGATATCGGACACTTCAAATTCATCAATGCAATCGAGTCGGGTCTAGTGGTGGGAAATGATGATTCCTGTCACTGGCGGCTTAAAAAAAAACCTACCGTACTCTGAGTACTTTCAAAGTCACTTTCTTCCATTGAAAGACGAAAATTCTCTTCGTCACTGATGGAAAGAATTTGACAAACAAAGTAACGCAATCGGTTTATTTACGGTTGAAATATATTTATTAGACTGTCGCGTATACGGATACAAACTTTAATGTACTTTTGGTGCAGGGATTCAGCCGAGACACCTTCCAACAAAATTTGTATCCGTTAGGAAGGAATTTGTATCCGTGCCAAAAAATACTCCACCAATGAAATGGGACAAATTGTGCAAGGCGGCAATTATTCTAATTGCTGGCAAAAATTTTTCACATCAATGATTGGAAGAATTTCATTTTGAACAATTTACCGATATGTTCAAATGCAGTAAATAAGTGCGTGCATGTAAATATCACAAAAAAATAAAATATTTGGGTGCGGAATTTGAATCCGTAGCTAAAATAGGTGCAATCGTTGTATCTGTCGAAGGGGGAGTTGAATTCGTCATGAAAAGTGTCGTGTGCGTGGCAAAACCATGTAAGAGTGTTGAATCCGTCGTGTAAAGTGTTGAATTCTTCACGCCGAGTGCCGAATCCGTGATGCCGGGTGTTGAATCCGTGACGCCCGGTGTCGAGTCTGTCACAGAAAGCGTTGAATCCGCAGATTGGCACCCAAAAAAGGGAACAAAAAGTGCCAAGCCGGGAACGGAATACAGTCTGTAGTTGGCCCATAAGAATATTAGTTGTATTAAGGTGAATTCAACTTAATATGAGTTGAATTCAACTTAATATGAGTTGAATTCTTTGAATACAATTCCAAAATACAATTCAATACAAGGTGAATCAGATTCTGACTTGTATTAAGTTGAATTCACCTAGTTGTATTCAGTGTATTAAGGTGAATTCAACTTAATACAAGTTAGAATCTGATTCTAACTTGTATATTCAACTGAATACAATTTAATACAGGTTGAATTCACCTGAATACACTGGATTCAACTGAATCCAATTTAATACAAGTTAGAATCAGTTGAATTCACTTTAATACACTTGAATTCAACTGAATACAACTTGTATTCAAGTGTATTAAGGTGAATTCAACTTAATATGAGTTGTATTACAACTCACAAAAGAATTCAACTCAATACAAAACTCAATACAAGGTGAATTCAACTTAATACAAGTTGTATTCAATTGATTCTGACTTGTATAAAGTTGAATTCAACTTAATACACTTACAGCTGGGTTCAACTGATTCAATTAAATGAAGCTTGTATTCAAGTGTATTAATTCACTTGAACTGTATTAAATAGCCTTTAACACACTGAAATTTAGGGCAGGAAACTGTGACTTAGTGAAATTTTACAATCCAATACTTGCACAAACTCCAGATACAAGTCATAGAAGTTCAAAAAGAGCTAAACTCACTTCTAACAAGCCAATAGAGACCCTAAAGCTAAATAACAGCTTTTATTGCACTGAAACCAGGCGTGGGAAAGTTATTTACTTTTGGAAATTACTCTCCACACTGTACTACACCATTTCATGCAGTCAAACGGTGCATTTCACTCCATTTCACAATTACTTGTACCCCCCCGGGGGGTATCCTGGATTCGTATTGTAAGGCGGGCTGTCGTCCT